>OLQY01001924.1_pt1 | contig 15159 bp, 18 predicted proteins | sample 1672851 | NCBI WGS metagenome assembly OLQY01 (sample SAMEA3136730, study PRJEB25190) | human gut metagenome | reverse complement strand
AGATATCAAACGCTGGATGTAAACGAATAAGGAGGAATCAAACATGAAACGATACTTAACACGTGGAACCAATGACCAAATTCCAATCGATATTCAATTTTTCTGTTGGCAATGTTACGAAGCAGCTAAAGCCAGAGGAGAATACGACTATTTACAAGTCTTTGAATTGACAGTCACTGCAGACCATATGCAACAGATAGAACATAGACAAGAGGTTCCAGAATATAAGCAAGTCTATCAAATCAACTCACTTAATCCAATGAAGCAGAAAATCTTCATCATAGATGAAGGCGAATATGCCACGATGTTGTTAGCAGAGGAATATTGATTAAAAAAATAATGTTTCAGCCTAAAAACTGAAACATTATTTTTTTTTTGTTATATTTGGTATAATAATAAAATGATTATTTTCTGATGATAGAATGAATAAACCCGAAAACCCATAAACCCGTAAAAAAATATATATCAGAAAAAAAAAGTAAGAGTTTTGTAATAGATAACGAATTATGATTCGAAAAATAACGGGTTTTCGGGTTGAAAATTAAATTGTTTTTCAAATAATGGAAAAGAAGATAATTTCATAAGTTAGATGCTAGTCAATAAAAGGAGATAATTTAATGATTATAGAGCTTATTAATCACCATATCAATCAAATGGTTGATTTAATGTTTCATCAATATGTTACAAATCATTTTTATATTGATTTAGAGGATATTAAAAAGTATGTTCGATTCTATTTTTGGGTAACACACCTTCAATCGCTAGAACCGACGTATAGTGTAACGAAAGTAAATGAAATGATTATTAAAGATGAAGGATTAGAAGATTATTTTTACCAAAATGGTGGAAAAAACAGTAATCTGGATACATTTATTGAAAGGGGGATAGATCAATATCATGGAATAAATTTTCGAACTATTCAAGAAAAAAAATTACGAAGTGAAAAATTGAAAAATACAAATATGAGTGGAAATTGTTATATGAATAGAAAGATAGATCTTAAAGAGTCACAAATTCATCAGTATAAAACTCATCGTCAGATAAAAGATCAAGGAGATTATTTTAAAAATAATAATGATTCAAAATTGGAAGCGTATAGAACCACTACAGGTCGTATTAATAGAGAGCTTAAAAATATAAACTTAAAAAATTTAAAAGAATTATATGAGCATTATAAATTGAAAATTGAAGATTCAGATGTAATAAGTAAGAGTTTAGAATGTTATCAATTGGAAAAATCGCTACAATATAATTTGTTGATTTCTATATTACTTCATGTAAGCAAATATTGTAATTCCGAAGAAGAAGCACTGCAAGCTATTTCTGATTTGCGATTACTATTTCTAAATCCACTGGTGGATAAAAGACAGAAATATGTACCATTATATTTTACATTGGACGCAGCGAAAAAGGAGAGATGGGTTCAAGAGATATTGGGTTTAAATAAATTTATCGATATTTCAATTTTAGGTGTATTTCAAGATGACAGTATAGCTGGTCTTTTAGAGTTAATAAAAAATCAATTAAATTATGAGATCATTACAGGATATTATGAACTGGATGATTTCACAGTCCATTATAAGAAGAAAGAATGTAACTTAGACTATTATCGATTGATATTAAAGCAAATTATGGATTTAAACCATACAATTGATGAATTAAATAAAAGCAGTAAAAACTAGAAAACATCGGAAAACGATGTTTTTTTTTATCTCTAAATTTCAAAAAAATCATGATTTTTGAAAAAATACGGTTTTTTCCCAAAATGAAAAGCATTCAAAAGCTGGTATTCTAATGAGGTCGGCAAGAGCTGATGAAATTAGAATATCGGAGTGATTATCGTGAGTGTTAAGTCTAAAAAGTACAGTAAGCAAAATTTTCATTGTGAAAGTGGAATTGATTTAAACAATCTTTCTCAATGGTTTAAGGAAGAAATGGTTTTTACTTATTTGCCGGATGGTATTTATTACGGTAAAACTGGACTAGTAGAGCTAAAAGCAGGTAAAACTGGACCTCGATTGATTATTAATGTTTCATTAAAAGATGACGATGGGATGAATGTTGCGCTAAAGTATAGTACACAGTTTTCTCCTGACAATTATTTTTTAAAAAGGTTATTTCTAGAATTTGAAATTGATTTACAAGCTTACCCACTTGATCTAGAGTCTTTAGCAGGGGTCTATGTAAGGGCAACCGTAAAAAATAATGGTCCTTATTGTAATGTCGTAGATATGATTCCTTTAGAAGAGGAAGAAATTAATAATTTTATTACTCAAAGTCGAGCAGATTCCGTTAGATTAGAGTTTGAATCGTCTGAAGATACTGTATCTACTGTAGAAGAGACTAATCATCTTGTGGGGGAACAAGCGAGCTGTTCAGAGCAAGTAGAAAATATAGAAGATGATTTAGACTTGGACTTAGATTTAGATGACCTAGATGTTGGTGTGTCAGACGAAGAACTTGAGGACTTTATTTTTGAAGAAGGAGATGAATTATAATGGTGGAAACTAACATTACTAGATATCCGAATGTTATACACAAAGATATATATTACACAAATTTTTATCTTTACTACAATGATACTAATAACAACGTATATAAAAAAATTGGACGTTATATTGGAGTTAGAGAAGTTGAAGTCGATATTGATACCCATCAAGCAATGGTAATATTAGAGTTCTACCCCATTTATGGGGGGGAACTCCGAACTCATAAAGTAAATTTAAGTACTCTTTTATCTACAAGTAAACTTGAAGATTTAAACAGTATAGGCGCAGATGTTACTAGTTTAAATAAAGGATACGTTTTACAGCATCTCCGTAATGCGTTGGATAATGTTATACAATCGTATATACATACTACACTTGGATTTTCAGAATATGACAATAAGCTTGTCTTTAAGCATTATAACCTCATTGGTGGCACTAAATCTTCAAAGTATGATGGGGTGTATAGTGTTAAGCCTAAAGGAACATTTAAAGCTTGGGATAGGATGTATCAAAGTGAAGTGAAGGGGAATATTCCCTTAGAAGCAGTTGTACTATTTGGGCTTACAGCACCGACCGTTGCCTTTTTAGGTGAAGATGTTCACGTCCAATCTCAATTGATTCATATTGTAGGTGATAGTAGTGTAGGTAAAACGACAGCTTTACAACTTGCTATATCTTTATTTGGTGCGCCGACTATTTCTAAAAATTCTCTTATCTTTAATTATAATTCAACCCAAAATGGTTTAATAAAAAAATTAAGTGGAAATATGGGGATTCCAATGGGAATTGATGAAGCTAGTATGAGCTCTACAAAGGATTGGACTGAATTCTTGTATATTATTACAGGAGGAGAAGATAAGAATCGGATGACAAAAGATTGCTTGTTAGCAGAACAATCACCTTTTCGTACAGTAGTACTATCTTCAGGAGAGTTTTCTCTTATTTCTAAAGCTGCTAATAATACGGGAATTAGAGCTCGTGTTTCGGAGTATTCAGGTATCACTTGGACTCAAGATAGTGAAAATTCTAACAAGATTAAGAGCATTTGCTTAGATAATTATGGCCATTTAGGACCTAAATTTGTCGAAGAATTGATGAAATTGAATAAAGAGAGTCTAGTTAAAGCTCATAAAAGTTGGTGCAATAAAATCAAATCAAAGTTAAATCATGCTCATATTAAGGATCGTTTGGCACAAAAATTAGCTATTTATATGTTAACAGGTCATATTGCTAATAAAAAGTTGAATCTACAGCTTGATTTAGAAGGGATATTAGACTTCCTAATAACAAATGAGAATTGTAGATTAAGTGAAAGTGATATTGCCATTAAAGCTTATGAGTACATCATGGAAATTGTCTCAAAAAATTTTCATCATTTTAAGAAAACAGTACGTCGATCTAGATCAAACCGTAATGTAAATAATACTGAGTGCTGGGGATTTTTGATAACAGAAATCAGTAAAAAGAATAATCGAGAAGAGATTTTAGAGATTGGGATTGCGGAACATCAGCTTAGAGAATTTCTTGAAAAAGATAATAAGTTTCAATCAATGGATACGATTATTAATGCTTGGTTGAAAAAAGGTTGGATACTTCGCGGTAAAGATAGAATTTGTCAACGTAGAACAATTGGAGAAGAAAAGACACGTGTTAATTGTTATGTGTTTGATATACCTAAGATTAATAAGGAATTGTATGGAGATGAACAAAAATGAAGCAATATATAACGAAGGAAAGCCTAAAAAAGGGGGATTATGCTAATGAGCATAATCCTAATATAGGTAATGATTTAATCGATTTATTAAGTAATTGGCTTAGTGAGTTTTTGCTGACAAAAAGTCATCTCTTGATTAAAGAAAAAGATAATTTGAATGATAATTAGTAATTTATTATTTTAGACTTGGAGTGATATTAATGTATAATACAGAATTTAATTTAGTTAGCGATTGTAATATTCAAGATGAAATGAATGAATGTGAATACAATATCAATGAACTATATAGTTTCCAAAGTAATGATTATGTATTTAAGCCATTCAAACATTATTCGGAAAAAGCTAAAAGTTTAGCAGAGTCATTGCTTGAATATAGGGATCTGAGACAAGACGGTAGTGATTTAGTTAATGCCACATTGGCTATGAGTATTTTTTGCGATAATTTATACCGTGTATTTTATAATGAATTTAATATTGATCAAGATGGAAATATTCATAATTATTCAGTTAAAAGATTCCAGTCGTTGTGTAAAGCGCAAGGAGTTGAGTTTTCACGTGTTTATTGGGAAGGTAACTTGTTGAGTTTTTGTTGGGAGACTAGGGTTCCTGTATATCTTCCGGATGTAGAACAGTTGGTGCAAACACTACAAGAGTTCTTAGCTTTTATTGATTCGTTAGGAATTGAAGGTTTTTTCTTTGAGGAAATGTACTCTGATATTCGTGTATTTAAAGGAGAAAATTTAAAGTTTGATAAGCGTCTATTTGATACATATGACGATAAAAATCATCATCAAGAGCAAGAGCTTACAAATTCAGCATATGGATTACTACAAGAAGATGGAACGATGAAGTGTTATGATGTTAACGGTAATCCTATCACTTATGATGAAGCTTGTGATTTTGACTGATTCTTGTAGTACTGGAATCGTGTATTAACTTTTTCACACGATTCCAAATCTTTTAATGGTCCCTATATAGTCCAGGTTGATTTACGAGCTACCGGTGATGAAGATGGAATTTAAAATAAGGCTTTTAGATTCGATTTAAGCGGAGATAGAGTGTTTTGTAAGTCTGAGATTGAAGAATTACAAGTTGAATTTAAAACCTATCTAAGGTCGCTAAAATACGTTTTTAGATGAATGTTTAAACTGTCTAATACGTAATTAATCGTTCATTATTTTTAAAGTTGGAGTGATATGAATGTACAATAAAACATTTGATTTAAACAGTGATATGATCTATCAACAGATTAAAAATGAAGGAGAGTATAATGTGAATGAAATCTATGATTTAAAATATGAGGAATATGTATTTAGGCCATTTAAGCAATATTTTGATCAAGCACAGGATATAGCTACTCTATTACTTCAAGAGGTTGGTCAAAATCTGTCGTTCGATAAGTTGTTTAATGTAAAACTAGGAATGAGTATTCATTGTCAAAATTTATATCGTGTATTTTATAGCAATTTTTTTATGGAAATGGGAGTTAACATTCATGAATTTTCAATTAAGGAATTCCAATCTTTATGTATAGAACAGGGGTTAGAATTTTCGGATGTTTATTGGGAAGAGGGACTACTTAGCTTATGTTGGAAAACAAAAGAGCCAGTATACCTTCAAGATGCTGCTCACTTAGTACGAACTATTCAAGAGTTTTTAGCTTTTATTGATTCATTAGGAATAGAAGGTTTCTATTTTGATGATCTTCACTCTGAGTTTAGCGTTTTTAGGGGTAGAGGCCTAACATGGAATAGAGAATTATTTGAGACATATGGAAACAAAACTGAGTATCGAAGATGCCAGCTAAAGGATGCATCATATGGATTACTTCAGGAAGATGGAACAGTGGAATGTTATGATGCAAGTGGCAATCTGATAAGTTATGGTATTAATGAGTAAAGATAGTTTAATTACGAATAGCTAAGTTATCAAATCTTAGCTATTCGCCTCAAAAAGAAGAGTTTATGTGAAGAGTAAAATTTATGTATACGTAAAAGGTCAAATTTTAAGTATCATGAATATGGAGTCGTTAAAGCAAGGGATTCAATTAAAAAAACTGTCTAATTAATTGCAATTTACCCAATACACGTCAAGAAAGTAGGTATAGAAAATGGATAATAAATTTGGGAAAGATTTAAGTTTAAATGAATTCTTATCGAAAACAGGTTATAAAAGATCATCATTTTATGATCGCCTAGATGATATGTATGGTGAAAAAGGAGCGTATAAAATTCCACAATATAAATTCAAAAAAATTGGTCGAAAGTTAGGTGAAAGAGAGGATCAAAAAAAGGGTGATAATGATTTTTTATTTAAGAAAGAATGGGCTGATTTAGCAGTTGTTTTAACTCGTATGTATAAAAATAACCCTATGTATTCTAAGGCATCTTCATATAAAAAAATGAACTTAGATAAATTTCAAGCATTTAATGCATACTGTTTGAATGAGATTGAAAATCTGAATGATAATCATAAAAATGAAGTGAAAACACATCCGATATATGGAGCAATGATTATGGAAAAAATTATGTTAGAAAGGGTTCAAGAGCAAATGAATGTCTTATTTAGATATTTATCTGATTCTTCAATAGAACAAAGAACTATTGTTTTTCAACATTTAGATATTAGTATCTCGCAACTGTTACTTGAATGTTTTTTAATTGGTGAAAATACTAAAAGTACAATTAAACACGATGCCAATGAGTTTCAAAAGTTTTTTCTTGGTGATTTTATGTATACCTTTATGGATTTATTTATAGCAGAATTATTAGCGAAGGAAGTAGATGAAGAGTTCATAAATGAGAAGAGAGAGTTTATCGAAAATTATGCTGAGAAAAATATAGAAACTACTTCTATTTCGATGGAGCAATATATAGAGAAAAGAGAAAAACAGGCGAGAGAGATTGCAATGAATACTCCAACCTTTGATTTGCTACTAGAAGGGTATGTAGCCAAACATAATTTATCTGATAGTCAAAAAGTAGTGTTATATGATTTCGCTAAACAGTTAGAGGAGTATCGCTTACAATATGGGAAACAAGTATCAGATTGTAAAGAGACTGTTTCACATGTTTTTTCTGTAATGAATGCTGAAATTTTAAGGAGAAATTAATATATTTTGTTAAAGAGTAATCTGTACCTTTTGTTAAGGAAAATTGAAAAGAAGACTAGGCAGTTAAAAGATGATTCCTGTATTCGACAGGAATCATCTTTTTTAAATTCCATTGATGTCGATAGTGATTATAGTAATAGATATAATCATCGATTTCTTTAGATAATTCTTCAAGGGTCATTGGTTCTTTTAGATTTATCTCGTCTTTTAGATAGCCGAAAAATGATTCTTGCGGAGCATTATCCCAACAGTTTTCTTTGGGTGACATAGATTGTTTAATCTTTAACTGTTTGATCTTTTCTGAGAACTTTGGATTTGTATAGTGTGAACCTTGATCAGAATGGATAACTGTTTGTTTCGCTAACTGGATGTTAGAATTTATGGGAAAAATGATTTTTGTAATTTAAGCAATTTAAAATCACATGATATTGGTTTACACAAATATTTTATAATGAACTATATGCTTCTTATAAATAATAGATTTTTAAATAGATTTTTAGCTAAACAAATGAATGATTTATAAAAATGGGTATGGATTTAGAATAGTAAAAGATAATGAGAGAAATAAAATTATTACTATTTAAGAGGAGGTATCTATAGCATTGAATAATATGATAGCAACGAGAATACCAGTAAAAGTCTACTATGATAAACATGAAGATAGAATAAAGATGTATGGCTCAAAGCGAGAGCTTGTTAAAACTCTTTATTGTACATTTTGTCTTGTGTATTTTATAAAGGTGAGAGGTTAGATGAACGAGTAGATAATTTAAGCTTTTCTTAAAATCATTTTAAAAGGTGAACTCTATTAGTGAGGTTAAGTTCATCTTTTTTGTGTTCTGCTTTAGCCAAATGTTGATGACTAAAATTATTGATTTTATAATGTTTAATTTAGTCTGTAGTGAATTAGTCAGATGAAAAAGAATTTCTGAGGAAACACGGAAAGTTTATATGCAGTTACAGAATAACTTACCACAACCTTTTTCTGGAAACATAAAATTTTAGATGCTCTGAACTCATTTATGGGAACGGGAGAAATTGATGGATTGGTTGAAGCAGACGAATGTTATCTTCGTTATAGCTATAAAGGAAACCACTCTAAAAGCAAACGATTCACAATGCCACGTCCAGCTCGTAAACGAGGTGGAGAATCTGTTGGCAAGCGCGGATTATCAAGTGAACAAGTCTGTATTGGAACAGCATTAGATAGAACAGGGAATATTTTAATTGGTATGATAGGAACGGGACGAGCGAAATATGATGACCTAAAACGTTTCTTTGAGGGTCATATCGCTCCTCATTCTATTTTGTGTACGGATAGCGCTCATGGCTATAGTAAATTAGCGAAACAATTACAGTTAGAACATAGAGCTATTCCATCAGGAAAACACATTAAAGGTATCTATCATATCCAACATATCAACGCATTTCACAGTAACTTTAAAGCTTTCCTACAAAAGTTCAGAGGAGTATCGACTAAGCATCTAAATAGTTATTGAAAGTGGTTCAAGTGGATTGAACTTTTTAAAGATGAGAAAGAAATCTTAAAGATTCAGAAAGCTTACGTTCAATCACAAGCGAGTTATTCTGTAGTATCTAACGAAATCATTAGAACAAAGACTCCCTCATTCGTTTGAAAATTGATTATTATTGGTAATTATGCTATTATATTACATAAAAAGGGAGGAGATTATTATGAACAATAAATTAATTAATTCTATTGTTTTTGTATTAAGTGTTATCTGCTTAATTATTACAGCCATTTCATTTTATAATATGGGGATATTTGTGGACGAATTCAATACATCGCCCGATGTAGTCTATGGTGGAACTCTTTGGTTATATTTAAATTGGGGGAAATTAGCTTTACTTGTAGTAATTAGTGTTTTATCAGGAATTAACTTATTTACTATTAAAAATAAATAATATAAAAAGAGAGAGAATTTAGTTAAAAAACATTCTCTCTCTTTTTTTGCTTATATTATCAACATTTATCTAAAACAGAGCTAATATTTTAAGCACGAGAAGGAAACAATTAAAGGGCAAAGTATGTTTTTACATAGTGTATTAAAATGACTTTGTATGATTATCGAGATAGAAAACCTTTATATGTTTAATTTTTATCTACTATTAACAAATTATCTGTCATTTTTTATTATAACCGCATCGTCCTACAAAAGACAAAACGAAATAGATTACATCACTATTGTTATTAAATTTAATAATTTGACAATATATTACCAACACTAAAGTCTAACAGAGACTTAACTTTTCATCAACTATCATTTAAAACAGATTTATTGAAAAAAAGATTTGGTATGATATAATAAAAGTGTCCAAAAGGGTATGTTAAAAATATATAGATACATCATCTGGTGTATCTTTTTCATTATGCTGTATTTTTGGAAAAGTGTTGATATTTTAAATGGAAATTACATGAATAACTCTTGAAAATCCAAAAAGTTTACGTTGAATCACAAGCAAGAACCTTGGAGATAAAGTTCTCGCTTTTATCTGATAGTTATTTAGAATGAAGATAATAAGGGATTTTTAGCTTTATATTGAATGTATGGTAAAAAAAGGTTATAATGAGGTGAGAATTGACAAGGGATGTAAAAGGAGAGAGATTAATTGGAACCATTATTTGAAAATCAGACAACATTAAGTAAAAAGACTTATGTAGAAGGTGCTCTTTCAGCAAATAAAACTGTTATAAGTATTATATTGTTTTTCGCAGGGATTGGACTCATTGATACAGGGTATAAGGCTTATATGATTAAAGAATACATGTTGCTTTTATGTTGTATCGGTGGAGCTATTATTGCATTCACTACACCTTTTTACATTTACCGTTCCCAAGGTGTAAAAAATTATAAAAATCAGTTACTGCTATCAGAAGGAATAGAGCCTAAAGTTAACGTAACTCTTTATGAAGATTACCTTACATTTAATAAGTTTATTCCAACAATAAATGAAAATAAAATGGGATATAAAAGTGAAGCGGAAACAAGTATCAAACACGATAAAATTACGGTGGTACATAACCTTAAAGAAAATTTTGTGATTGTTTATGCGAATCAAATCTATCTCCCAGTACAAAAGACGGGATTTACAAAAGGCTCACCTGAAGAGTTTGAAGAGTTTCTACTAAAAAAAGGTATAAAAGTGAAACGAAAAATCCTCTAAACTTTAATCAGTTATTAGACTACTGCTTAAAATTGAATAATTGAAAGTAGATAAAAAATAGGCAAGTTAAGAGCCTATTTTTTATCTGCTTTTTTGATGGAGCGATTTGTTTGAACATAGAATCTCAACGCTATTCTAAAACAGCGCCTTGTAATAAGATACTTAAAAGGTTAGTGTTTAAATAATTAGTGTTTAAATAAGCTGTTTAATAGGAGAAGGGCGATTAGTATATTTATTATGGTGGAGATATTTATTTTAGTAGGTCTTTTTGTGATATTTAAGCCTGAAATAGTTTAGAAATTAACTGAATCGTGGAAATCTTATAACACAGATGAACACTCTTCATTATATAAATGGTCTACAAGATTTGGAGATTGGACGTTTTTAAGTATAGCTATTGCAGGGATAGCCATAACTTTTATGAATTAAAAAGGACAGTTTTTAATACTGTCCTTTTTAATTTGATTAGTGTCAATGTTGTTTTAAAACGCAGCGTAAATATTAAATATTGTCTAACATTACTAAATCTTTATATTGACTCTACTTAGATGATGAGGTCTAAAAACTTTATTTGTATCAAATGGTACAATTTTCACCTAATAGAGTTAGTTTTTTAATATTTTATTCTAAGTTATTATAAGATAAAAATATTTTTAAAGAAAAAATATAGGAGTGTGATAATAATGAGAATAGAAACCTTACAAGTGGCTGGGATTGAATCAGCAATTAAGGGGATTTTTTACCCTTTAACAAAAAACCGTTCGGACTCTTACATGAATGAAGAAGGGGAATTTATTTTAGGCACGAGAGATCGGCAATTAGCTCAATCTTTACTAACTTTAGATTTGAAACAAGCTAAATTTATGAATCAAATCAGTGTTTGGGCAACGATTACTATGCCAATTTATTGGTGGAATGAATTAAGAAAATACAAACAGGATCTTGAGCATTCCTGTTCAACCTTTAAGGCCTCCATTTTTCAACCAGAACCCCTTTGCTTAGAACAATTTTCTTACGATATGAAGGATGAAGCTCTAATAAGGATGATTGTTGAAGCTTTAAATGAAATTCGTTTAAAGTGGATTACTACTGAAAATATGAATGAAAAAATTTCTTTAGTACGACAAGCTAAAACCTTGCTGCCAGAAGGATTCTTACAAACAAAAATAATTGTTTTAACTTATGCAGAATTAAGAGCTATTTATCAACATTATTGCAAACACCAATCAACGTCTGAATGGGAGAAGGTGCTTACCTGGATAGAAACTCTTCCTTGTGCTGAAGACTTAATTATATTTGACGAATCGTCAACAAATAGAAACACTTGCTCCTGAAATAAAGGGAATGAAGCTTTTTAACCTAAGGCTCTGTTTTACAAAAATATTGATGTTTAAGAAAAAATAAAAGTCTCCCATGAGTGAGAGACTTTTATTTTAATTTATCTGCTAAAAATTGTGTGCATGTTATAATAGTTGAAATGGTTGTAGAAAACCCAAGAATTTGCAATGCATCTTCCCAAACAATTGTTGTTACCTGTGTGTTAGTTAATAATGATGCCCCAAAAAACAAAACAAAAGAAACTACTAATACAATGATTATCCAACTAATTACATAATGAACAATTGATTTATTTTCCTTCTCTTGCACAACTTATCACCTACCAATATTTTTAATATTAATCATATCATTATAGGGTGATTAATTCAACGTTATAAAAATGATATGATTAGCAATAGAACTCCGAAATTCATTTGATAAAGATAAATTAAAATACCGTTATATGGTATAATAGATATAATAAATTATAGTCACTAATAGAAACTTATGGGGGAGGATGGACTATGTTTGATCAAAAGGAACAAGAGTTTTATGCTGATGGAAAAAGAGTTTATAAAAAAATAGGGAAAACTATTTTATATACAATTTTAGTATTTATAGTTTTTGGTATTGGTTTAAATAATTTAATACAAACATTATTGCCTAATCTGAGCGTTGAGTCATCTAATACATGGAGTGTTATTTGTTGTTCTGTAGGGATCATCTTTACAATTTTTTATTGCACATTTACTCTATTAGAGAAACTGGAAAAATTAATAAGCAAAAGCTGTAGTAGATAATATTATTGTTAAATTGAATAGAACTACGTGAATAGAGGGAACCAGTGAGTATTGACAGTTTGCTCTTAATCTGATAAACTGGAGATACTTTCCCATCTTAGTCATGGGATTATCACCTCCAATTTGGAGGTTTTCTTAAAGTTATGTATATAAAAAATCCTACGGATACATTTATTCGTAGGATTTTTTTATGGTAAATAATAATCATTAATTATTATCAATAGTTTGTGTTACTTCTGTTGCGTCTAACTTTATTTGATAATTTTGTTTATCTCCATTTGTTTTAGTAATAGTCACTGCAATATAAAAATTATTTTTAATATTATCTTCAATATTAGTTGTGAATATTTTCTCACTTGTTACGCCTGGTACTATTAAGTTCTCTCTTGTCAACCCTTCATTCCTTTCAGTAATATCACCTGTTCCATAAGTGAATAAACTCTCTTTTCCTTTATCAGATAAAATGAAAAACTCCACTGAATAATTCAAAACATCTGATACGTCTTCCTGATTGTTTTGTAATTCGCCTCCATAAAGAATTTGCTGTGTTGGTGATAGAACGATTACTCCATTATCTAAACTAAGATTTTCATTTTCCCCTGTAAAAGAATAAACTACTGTTTGTTCCTCATTTTTCACTTCATGTTGTTCTTCATTTTGGAATTCAAGTTTCTCAATATCTTTTGCTGTACTACAGCCAACTAAAGATAACATCATTAATATCATTCCAATTTTTTGAATCATCCAACTCCCCCCCTTATATTATTTTTACAATTCAATTGTACTCAAAAAAAGGAGGGGGTAGAAGTGAAATGCAAATTAGTCTTCACATTTTTACAACACAGGTAAAGAATGATAGTTTCTTTTTCTTTGGGTCTGGTTTAAAAGAGTGTTGATATAAATAAAAATTTTCTAAAAGTAAAAGCGACCGTTATATTTTATCGGCCGCTTTTTGTTATGATGTCATTCTTTCATTAAATTATTCCCTCTTATATAAGTTGGTTGGACAATTAATTATGAGTCGTATTGTTGGGGGATGTAAATGCCGATGCAGGCTCCCTTTAAGAAAAAATAGAAACAAATCCTATAAAAAGTGCTACTATAAATAATAGGATACTACCTATTTTGTTCTTGTGATAACTTTCCCATGCAGTTACAACATTTACTATAGCTAACATAAAAAGCATAATAGGCATACTTTTACTATATCCCATGAATACTGATATTGCTGCAAGAATTACTAAAGCAGATAATAATAATTTTATATATTTCAATTGACTCCTCTCCCTTCACTCTGTTGCTAATCACATTATATATCTTTTACAAAAAATTAACAATTTATTGTTATACAGAATGTTCAGTTGAGGCGATTAGAACGAGACTTTCTGCTTTCGTATAATATTCGTCTAAGAATAACATTAATTGTGTAAAGGATATCTTAAATGTAGATTGTCAATAAACATAACAAACAAAATAAATTGACTAATAAAATAAATATTTGGTACAATTAGGAAAATTATATTTGAGGGGGGAACGATAATGAAGAAAATGATACTATTCATGGTAAGTGCATTTGTTTTAATCGGAACGGCAGAAAAGGGAAGTGATTTGCTAATTGAAAAACAATTAAACAATGTAGAAAACTATCTTGTACAAAAGGGTTATGAAGTTGATGGCGTATCTTTTGACGATAATACATTTCGTGTCGTAGTAAAAGTGAACAGTTATGAAGATGAAATTGTTACTGATGCTTCTAAGAAAAATGAGTTAATGTCTGAGATTCAAGAAGGATCTATTTATTTTAATAGCGCAATGACACTTTCATTTGTTATTTCTTAATATTAATTATCAAACAGGAAAAGCTTAGTTTTTAATGAGCTAAGCTTTTCTTTTTTATTTGATATAGAGAAAATTATGAAAATACCAACTATAGTTTAAAAAAGAAACGCTGTGTTTTAGCATCAGTTTTAGTTTTGGGATGCAAAAAGCTAAATTGCATTGTTTTTTACAATATAAAATACAAAGTTATTATCGTCTAAAAAAATTAGCATTTTAAACGTAAAAAAACAAACATTTTTAAATAGGCTCGTTTTAACTCCTTATTATTTAAACGACTGCATGATAAACGGGTCGTTTAAATGCTTTTAATCATCAATATTTATGTAAAACAGAGCCAATAAAAAAAGAGAAGTAATCTTAACTTAGATATTACTTCTTTTTCCATTTGATTATATTTTTATTTCACCTTTATCCCTTTAGTTGAAAGAAATTCTTCAAATCTTTCGGATGAACCCGTAGTGAATTTATCCTTATCAATTGCCAAAGCAAATTCTTTTTCATAAATTAATACAAATAGGTTCTTTGTTTTACGTACCGAAGTAATGCGATGATGAGGTAACTTAGCATCAAGATTATCTTTATTAATCAGCAGATCATTTTTATTAGCTTCAGAAAAATCGCCACTCAGTTCAAGATAATCTTCAAAAACAGTTATATTAATGATGGGGTCTTCATCACCAAATAGAACTTTTTGTTGCTTAT
>OLQY01001863.1_pt1 | contig 15722 bp, 13 predicted proteins | sample 1672851 | NCBI WGS metagenome assembly OLQY01 (sample SAMEA3136730, study PRJEB25190) | human gut metagenome | reverse complement strand
CGCCTCCCTCTTCATGTTTCAGATAGTGCACACGGTTGGTTAATTTCGGAAATTTTGCATTATCTATCTCTTTTTGCAGAAAACAGTCCATGTATTCTGAGATAGTTGTTCCGTCTTTTACTGCGGTATTGACGAATACACGCTCTAATCCGTCGTCTACTTTTTCCTGTGTTTCCCGGATCACGCTGTCCACGTGATAGATCACCCTGCCACATTTAAAGATATCGAACTCGGAAATATACACAACGATCAAATCGATCGTCTCCTCAAATTTATCATCCGTCTGCGAGTCCCGCACCGTGATGACCGATGCATTGAACCGCACTCTTTTTAAATGGTGATCCTTGTTAGAACGCTGCACTTCCACGTTACACTTTTTTCCATTTCCAAGGATACAGAGTGCATCCAGACGGACAGATCGCCCATACAGGTTTCTCTCACTACTCTGTACGATAACGTCTTTTACGATGAGTTTCTCATCTTCTAAAATAATACCCAGCATCTCCTGACATACGCCAATATCATCTGCCAGTACTTCAAAAAACGTATCATCAATAGGTCTGAAATTTTTAACCTGTTCTATCTTTTCCTCTAATGTCTTTTGTTTTTCCCTGGTCATTTGACCTCCTGCTTTTATGGTATACAAACAGGTTTTCCGAATGATCTATGTTTATTATATAGAACCCCTCAAGATTCTTCAAGACTGTTTGTATGGATTTTTTAGTTACTGTTCTAAATTTGTGTCTGTCATTTTCTCCTGCTGAGTGGTCCACCGATGTGGTGATGGATTTTTTGTTATGTTAGCTTATTTTGTAACTTTGATTTGATAAAAAAGATAGGTTTATTGTAAGGGGGGATTTTGGGAAAGTCAAGAAATTAATTGACTTTTTCCTGCTCAATTTTCTTTTCCTGATATTTTCTGATACTTACTCTGTGAAAGATACTGTTCATTCTATTTTCCTCCAATCATATTTCTACACTCATTTAAAAGCTCTCATCGCCACGCTTCATCTCCAGCGCTGTCCCATCCTTCCAGTCACAGCAATTGCGGAGGTACTCCGCCTCTGTATTCAAAAAGTTTTCCGCATTTGGCGGCAGCACAATCGGCTCAATCGTATTGTTTTCGTAATTGCAGACATAAATGGTTTTGACACAATTTAAAAATACCCTGTCAAATCGCATTTTTTTCTTTTCCTGTGTATATCTCATATATTCAAACAGTGCACCTGCATCAATATCATTCTCGTCTGTCGGATGTAGAAAAAGATACAAACCATTGTAGCGCTTATGGATATAATTTGCATTTAGTTTTTCCAGTTTGCGGTCAAAACGATATTTCGCCTTGGAAAGATAATCCTGCTGCACAGTATTATCTGGCAGAATCGCCCAGAACCTTCCATTGTAAAAATTCAACCGCTCTCCATATTTATCAAACGCCAAAGAAGGTAGTTCCTCTTTCCGGCAACCAAGATATTTTTCGATAAAACTCTCCTCCTGCCCGTCATCCGGCAAAAGTGCCTGACTGACTTCCAGCCCGAAATCCATGTTTGGATTAATCCAGTCCGGTGATTCACTTTTCACAAAATACGGCTCATATTCCTTCCACAGATATTTCAATGATACTGCCGCATAAATTTCATTCAAAAGCTTTTCATATGCCACCCGATTTACCTGCCTTTTCTTCTACAATTTTATTGACGAAACTGTTTTTTTCCTATACGATGATTGTACCATAGTTTATTACAATTTTCCCGAAAGGATTCAAAATATGAAAAAAGTAAAACAAATTTTAGCAATCATCGGCGTGATCATTCTGGTTGGGCTTTATATTTCTACTATCGTCTGTGCAGTTTCTGCCAGCGAAAATTTTATGAACATGCTCATGACATCCATTTATGCTTCTGTGATCATCCCTGTTTTAATCTGGGCATACAGTTTTATTTACAAACTGATCAAAAAAGATTCCGAAGAGAAAGATACTACAGCGCATTAAAAAAATCAGCACCTGATCAAATTTTCTGTCAGGTGCTGATTCTGCTTTTATCTTATTTATTCTTCTGTGTTCTCAACAGTCTCAGTGCTTTCTGTATCCTCTGTGACTGTCAGCTCCTCAATCGTTTTGGAAAAAGCATCCGCAAGAGACGTTTCTGTCAGATAAATGCTTCCTCCATCAGCTGAAATAATATAGTATGCATTCAAAGTATCATTTTTATTTCCTACAAAAAGAGAAACAGACCCTTCACTTGTTGTGTAGGATATCAGATCTTCCGGCTGGTCAAATCCAAACTCTGTCAGATCTGTATAATCACTGATCTCTTCTATTGCTGTCAGCGATGACAGTGTTGAAAGCATGCTGTCGATTGCTTCTTCATCCATATCCAGTGATGTGTCTCCGTCATAGGTCCATGTATCCCCATCCTTTGTAAAAGTATACGTCACATGGTCAACCTCATAAGAAAATGCTGTGATCGTGTCAACGTCCACTTTGGAAATATAAATGGTAGAAGCCTCTTCTTCCGCTGTTTTCTCTTCCTCTTTATTTTTGTTATACCATTTCATTCCGAAGGTGGCAGCGATAAGTACTGCCAGCACGATCAGAATTACAATAAACTGAATTTTCTGTTTTTTCATATTCTATCTGTCTCCAATCTTGATTTTCTATCATCTATTGTTTTATTTTTTTCTTCTTGATGCCCATATCACAATTCCAAGAATCATCATAATGACCGGAAGCACGATCATCAGACCAAGCCCGTACAGGATCCCTGCCGCTGCATCCACCGTGATGGCGCTGAGCGTGTAATCTTTTGTTGGGATCACACTTGTTGCAAGATCAGAATCGCCAACCATCTGGGCAATGATATCTGTAAACATTGCGCTGTTATTTCCGGAAACGATCTGGTCTGCACTGTCTGCAAACATTTCCACAGATCCGGCGACCACTACTTTTGCGACTGTATCTTCATCGATTGTTTTTTCCATGGCAACCGCAACCGCAAATGGTCCTGCAGCATCTCCCTCTTCCAGCTCTGATGTTGTTGCATTTGCTGCATCTGTCTTGGATACTGCTTTATCTGTCGTCTCCAATAATGCTGTATAAGTTGTATCATCTGTATCTTCCCCATAGGTGATTGCCTCGCTGTATGGAGCAAAGATATATGAACCGCTGACGGAACTTGTATATGCACTTGAATTTACGTCAGGAAGCAGGTAATACGGTGTATTGCTGTAATAATAGGATTTATCATTTTCCATGACAATGCCGGAAACACGCTCCATTCCGCAGGCTGACAGGATCGACTCGAAGTTTTCCAAACCCTGTGCCTGGAAATTGCAGGTGATCAGCACTTTTCCACCCTGATTGATATAATCGATCACTTTGTTGGCATCGTCCTCCGAAAAATCAGTCGTCGGTCCATTGATAATAAGTGCTGCTGCATCTTCCGGAACCGCATCCTCTTTTAATAATGCAAGGTCAGATAAAGTGATATTTGCTTTTTCAATTGCCTCTGTAAAGCCACCGGTCAAAGCTGTTTCCCCATGTCCGGACACCTGATAGATCACCGGAAGTTCTGTCGAATCCATGGTCACATACTGAATCGCACTTGTAAGCTGTCCCTCTGCATCATATCCATCAATGCTTCTGGAATAACTGCTGTAATCATAACTATAGGTATACACATCATTGTAATCAATGACTCTGGATCTTGCACTGCTCACAACGATCATGCTGTTGGAAGTCACAGAACTGTCTGTATACTGTGCTGCAAAAGCCGGGTTTGCAGCCGGATTGATATAGGAAACTTTGATGTGATCCGACAGGGATTCATATCTCTGTAATGTCTCATCCAGCTTTGTATCTTTTGATGCATCGGACACCAGCACATAAATTGTCACATCCTCGTCGAGACCTTTCAGATAATCCTTCGTATCATCTGTGATGGAGTAAATTTTCGTTGAAGTGACATCAATGGATGTCCATGTTGCCGGAAGTTCTGCCACGAACAGGTTCACAACAACGGTCACTGCCACCATTGCAATGATCATTCCCGTTGAAAAAACACCTGTCGATATTTTTTTGGAACTGATGCTCCAGCGGCGTTTCTGAACGGACTGCCCTGTCAGGAACAAAAGTAATGCAATGATCGTTACGTAATAGACAATTCCCGCTACATCCAGTGTTCCATTCATAAAGTTATCGAGCGGCGTGTAAAGATCGTAGCAGCCTAAAATTTTTGTCAGAAGATTCCCGCTCTCTGAGATCAGATTACAAATGCTTCCCATCATATAGCCGGCAAATAATGCAACAAATGTCAAAACTGCGGAAATCACCTGGCTTTCGGTCAATGAGGAAATAAACATGCCAACGGCAATGCAGGCGCAGCCATACAGCCAGAATCCAAGCACTGCTGCATAGGATTCACCTAATGGGATCGTTCCGTAGGACATTAACAGCAATGGTGTGATCGCAATGATCACCATATCTATGGTAAATACGGAAGCCATTGCGAGATATTTTCCCAATACTACTTTTCCCACAGATACCGGTGCAGTCAGGATCAACTGGTCTGTTCTGCTGTGGCGTTCCTCCGCAAAACTGCGCATAGTCAGCACAGGTACCGTGATCAGCATGATAAATGCGATCGCCGACAGTGAGTAAGAAATATAAGGATAGCCTGCGCGCAGATTGTAAACATAAAAATATAGTCCATAGAGTACAAGAACTGCTGCAATAAACAACCATCCTGTCACCGTCTGAAAGTAAGCTTTTACTTCTCTTTTTAATATCGCAAACATTATTCCCCGTCCTCCTTACTCTCTTTTCCAAAATGAGACTTTACAAAATGGAGTTTTTTCTCCGGCAGAACTTCCTTCTGTGTCCCCTCTTTTTCCGTAAGTTCGAGGAACACATCCTCAAGAGATTTTGAAACGGGATTCATCTGCAGAATGACAAATCCATGGTTGACGCAGGAGTCAAACACCTGTTCCCTGATATCCATTCCCGGTTTTGCGATCAGATTCAGATGTGCACACGCTTCGTCCTTCTGCTCTAATGGAATGCATTTTTCAACCTCTGCAATCTGTGTCAATACCTCCTGCACTGCCGCATTGTCCCCCTTGATCAGAAGTTCGATCTCCTGCGCCCCGGACATCTGTTTCATCAGATTCTCCGTGGAATCGCTTGCCACTAATTTTCCTTTGGAAATAATGAAAATGTGATCACACACTGCAGATATTTCAGACAAAATGTGCGAACTTAAAATAACCGTATGATTTTTGCCAAGTTCTTTGATGAGGTCACGGATCTCTATGATCTGTTTTGGATCAAGTCCGACCGTCGGTTCGTCCAGAATGATGATCTCCGGATACCCCAGCACTGCCTGTGCAAATCCGACTCTCTGCCTGTAGCCTTTTGACAGGTTACGGATCAGTCTTGACTGCTGTGCAGTGATTCCGGTCGTCTCCATCGCCTCCTCCACATATTTATTTCTCCGACCCTTTTCGAGTTTCTTTAACTCTGCCACAAAGTTCAGATACTCCCTGACTGTCATATCCACATAAAGAGGCGGGATCTCCGGCAGATATCCCACACATTTTTTTGCTTCTTCCGGCTGTGCAAAAATATCAAATCCGTTGATCTTCACCTCTCCGCTGGTTGCACCTAAATACCCTGTAATAATGTTCATCGTGGTGGATTTTCCGGCGCCGTTTGGTCCTAAAAATCCATAAATTTTTCCTGGTTCCACAGTCAATGTCAGATCATTCACTGCAATATGGTCGCCATATTTTTTTACCAGATGGCTGATTTCGATCACAATTTTTTCCTCCTTACTTCCGGCTGCATGAAAATTGCGAAATCCGTCTGTTTTCACGAATTTCGCAACTGTCGGTTTTCGATAGTATTATCTTATCGAAAAAATGTGTTTTCTTTTGGAAAAAAATGTGATAACTTTGTGAAACGACGATTTTTTCTCTTCTTAAATACCTGTTATTTAGACATATATATTGTATTTCTTCAGATCCTCTTTCACCTGCCCGATCGTCTCAAAGCAGATTCCGTGGATTCCGGCTTTTTCGGCTCCCTCGATATTTTCCATCCGGTCATCGATAAATACACACTCATCCGCTGTGAGCTGATATTTTTTTAATAATGTCTCATAGATTTCCACATCCGGTTTGACCTGTCTCACACTGTAAGAAAAGATATCGCCGTCTGTCAACAGTAAGAAATCCAGCGCATTGTCCTTCGTTCTCTGATAAGTCCAATCTCCATAGTTAGAAAGAATATACACATGCAAGCCTTCTTTTTTCATATTGGAAATCCATTCTTTCGTATAGGAAAACTGTTTGATCGCCAGTTCCAGATGATTCCAGAACAGATCGATCTCTTTTTTATATTCCGGTGCCTTCTCATAAAATGCCTGAAGAATCTGTTCATCTGACCAGACACCACGGTCTGTCTCAAGCCAGACCGGAGTATTGACCGTAGCATCCGCAACTGCTTTCACTGTCTTATCATCAAATCCAAGTTGTTTCATTGCGTCTTCCGGCTCCCACGCCACAAGCACTTTCCCGACATCTAAAATAATATTTTTTATCATGCAATCCTCCTTTGTTTTTCCAAAGGAAAAATCCGAACCCCTTGGTGAGGAGAGGATTTCGTTTCCTTGTTTTGTCACAAAAGGCAGGGTGCACTGCACGCCTGCCTCAGTCTTTTTATTTATTGCGGTAAATGATATCTTCTCTTCCCGGTCCGTTAGAAACCATTGTGATCGGGTATCCGATCTGTCCTTCAATGAACTCAATGTAATTTCTGCAGTTTTCCGGAAGATCCTCGTATTTCTTAATTCCACGGATATCACATTTCCATCCCGGAAGTTTTTTGAATACTGGTTTTGCTTTCTCTAATCTTGCAGTTACAGGGAAGTCTGTGGTTACTTCTCCGTCGATATCGTATCCAACACATACCGGGATCTCATCTAAGTATCCTAATACATCAAGTACGGTAAGTGCTACATCGGTTGTTCCCTGCAGACGACATCCATATTTACTTGCAACACAGTCATACCATCCCATTCTTCTTGGACGTCCGGTTGTTGCTCCGAATTCACCGCCGTCTCCGCCGCGTCTTCTCAGTTCGTCTGCCTCATCTCCAAAGATCTCGCTAACGAATGCTCCTGCTCCTACTGCGGAAGAGTATGCTTTACTTACTGTTACAATCTTCTTGATCTCATATGGTGGGATGCCTGCTCCGATCGCACCGTATGCTGCTAAAGTGGAGGAAGATGTTACCATTGGATAAATTCCGTGATCTGGATCTTTTAAAGTACCAAGCTGGCCTTCCAATAAGATCTTTTTGCCTTCCTTAATCGCTTTGTCTAAGAATAAAGAAACATCTCCGACATATGGAGCTACCATGTCTCTGTACTCATGTAAGGTAGCTAATAATTCCTCTTCTTTTAATAATGGTTTATGATACATATGCTCAAGCATAATGTTCTTTGTCTCGCAGGTACGTTTTACTTTTGCCTGCAATAATTCCTCATCGAATAACTCACTTACCTGAAAACCGATCTTTGCATATTTGTCTGAATAAAATGGTGCGATACCGGACTTGGTAGAACCGAAAGAATTCTTTCCAAGACGCTCCTCCTCATACTGATCGAAAAGAACGTGGTATGGCATAACGATCTGTGCTCTATCTGAAATCATGATTTTTGGCGCAGGCACATTGCGGTCTGTGATCGATTTGATCTCACTTATTACCTTCGGGATATCCAGTGCAACACCATTTCCGATAATGTTGGTGATGTGGCTGTGGAATACGCCGGATGGCAATGTATGTAATGCAAATTTACCATAGTTGTTTACGATGGTGTGACCTGCATTTGCTCCGCCCTGAAAACGGATAACGATGTCCGCTTCATCTGCAAGCATATCTGTGATTTTTCCTTTTCCCTCGTCGCCCCAGTTAGCGCCTACTACTGCTGTAACCATTTGATTTTCCTCCTGCATAAAAAAAGTGACGGTCTGTAAAAACCATCACACTTTCCTGTTTTTACTTTATGATTATACACGAAGTAATGTCATAAGTAAAATTAATATTCATTATATTTGATATAATCATTCATTATATCTCCTTATCTTTCCCACCACGGACCAGATAACACAATATTCCAGATGCCATCAGACACCATCGGTTTCAGAAACATGGAAACCAAAAGCGTAACTGCCAGAATCAGGACAGGTTCATATCGTACCAAAATTCCTTTCGAATCCACTGATTTTAAATAGAACGGAAAAGAAAATCTTCTGCTTATTTCATATCCCAGCACAGTTCCTGCCGTATTGGTGATCAGATCATCAATATCCGTAAGCCTGAATGTAAATATCTGTAATAGTTCAATCCCCAGTGATACCGCGAGTCCCATGAAAAACATGGTTTTGAAAGACCGGAAATTCTTCCAGACCGCAGGTACAAAAAATCCCATCGGTATAAATAAAATGATATTCAGAATCGTATTTTTCATATATGCAAACGGACTATTTACAATGTCTGCAAACGGTATCAGATTCAGTCCAAAATCCATCTGAAATGTTCCAACCGCAGGGACACCCACAACCGAAAACAGAGCAAGCGCATAAAATGCAAATATCAGTTTTACACAAAATGGTTTAAATTCCCATTTCCTGTAGATTGTACACTGCAAAATAGCCAAAGCAGGAATCACAAAAATAGCAGCTGAGACACAATCTATCCCGATTGATAATAAACGCATCATTGACGTTTCCCCCTAAATATCCTGATTCTGCATATAAATTTATCATATTCCTGCCCGCAATCCCATTGATATTCCATTAAGATTGATGAAGATTTGATGAACTTTTTCTGACATTTTTTCACTACGGAACAGGCAGAAAATCATATAATTTTTCTGCCGCTGCCGACATCGGCGCACGCTCGTTTGAGACAATGCAAAACTCGCGTTCCGGTATCGCCCTATCAAATTTCAATACGAATAATTCCCCGCTTTCGATATATTTTTCTGCGAAATCCGACACGACACTGGCAACACCGAGGTTGCGCACTGCAAACTGAATGAGCATATCGCTCGTCGCAAGTTCAAATTCCGGCCGGACAAATGTGCCGCGCTCTGCCAGATAATCCTCCACATATTTTCTTGTGGAAGTGCTGCCCTCTAAGCACATGACCGGAAGATTTTCAAGCTCTTTATAGCTTAATTTTCCACCCTTTAAGTACTCAAACTTTTTTCCCGCCACAAAGACATCCTGAATTTTGCGCACAGGTGTCATTTTAAAATCATATTTATTGTTCACCGGGGTACTGATGATCCCAAAATCAATTTTTCCGTCCTGTAAATGTTTCAACGTCTCCGGTGTCGGGGCATTCGTCACGGTCACCTTGATCTGTGGAAATGCATCATGGAACGCTTCTAAATAAGGAAGCAGATAAAACTGCAATGTCATGTCACTGGCACCCACACAGATTTCTCCGGCATCTAAGTTTAACATCTCCGAGAGTTTTTTCTCCCCGGTGAGGATTGTCTCATATCCTTTTCTCACATATTCTGCAAGCAGTCCGCCTTCTTTTGTCAAGCGCACGCCTTTGGATGTCCGCACAAAGAGAGCACAGGAAAGATCACTTTCTAAATGCTTGACTGCCTGGCTGACTGCCGGCTGTGAGATGGAAAGTGCCTCTGCTGCGAGGGAGATACTGTTGTATTTGGATACATAATAAAAAATTTTGTAGTATTCGAGGTTTGTCTGCATTATTTTACTCCGTGATTTTACTGTGACTTGCAAATAATTGCTTTCTTATTATAACAGTTTCCCACGAAAAAATCTTTTCTTTTGCGAAAACAAAAAATTTATATTTTTTCGCAAAAATAAACATTGTCTTTTTGCGGTCCATGCCTTATACTAAGTTGCTGAAACGTAAAGAATATGCGTGTTGAGGCTAAAAAACACGGACAGATTTTTAACTATTTTATAAATCAAGGAGTACAGATTATGACAAAAGACATGACAATGGGAAGCCCGCTCAGAATGATCTTACTTTTTTCCGTTCCGGTTTTACTGGGAAATATTTTTCAGCAGTTTTATAACATGGTGGATACGATCATTGTCGGGCAGTATCTTGGTGAGGATGCTCTGGCTGCGGTAGGCTCTACCGGATGTCTGATGTTCCTTGTATTAGGATTTGCAAATGGTATTGCGCAGGGATTTGGCGTTATGGTCTCCCACGCCTTCGGTGCAAAAGATTTCAAGCTGTTAAAGCATTATGTCGCACTCTCCCTGATACTGACTGCCATTGTATCGTTACTTCTGACTATCCCTACGGTGGCAGCTTCCAGACAGTTTCTTATTTTAATGAAAACACCGGACAATATCTTAGGACTCGCAGACTCTTATATTAAAGTCATTTTCGCAGGTATCCTGCTCACGATGTCCTACAACGTTGCCGCCGGTATTTTAAGAGGGATCGGCGACAGCAAAACACCGCTGTATTTCCTGATTCTCTCTTCCTTTTTAAATATTGTGCTCGACCTGTTTTTGATCGTCGTCGTAAAACTTGGAACCGCAGGCGCTGCCTATGCAACGATCATTGCGCAGGGTGTCTCCGCACTGCTTTGCTTTATTTATATGTTCCGCAAATTCGACATTTTAAAAACCAGCCGGGAAGATTACTATCTCGACGGATACGGTGTGTTCAATATGCTTTCCATCGGTATTCCGATGGCGCTCAACTATTCCATCACCGCTATCGGAACCATGATCCTGCAGGGTGCAGTCAATATTTTCGGTTCCAGTGTTGTGGCTGCCTTCACTGCCGCCTCCAAAGTGGAAAACCTCTCCACCCAGACCATGCCGACACTCGGCACTGCGATTGCCACCTACTGCGGTCAGAACCTCGGCGCAGGAAAATACAAACGTATCTACGAGGGAATGCGCAAAGGATTTTTCATCTGCATTTTTATCTCGCTTGCTGCCTCTGCCATCTGCGTATTCGGCGGACGTTTTATTGTGAGCTGGTTTGTGAGCAATCCTTCTGAAGAAATTTTCGACTATGCCATGCAGTATCTGAACACCATCAGTTTCTTCATGCTGCCGCTCGCATGGATTTTCCTTTACCGGAACGCCCTGCAGGGCTTAAACCGCGGACTTGTTCCAATGTTAAGCGGTGTTGTGGAAATGGTGTGCCGTATTATCGTGATCGCCGTCACCTTAAATCCGTTCGGTTACTGGGCAGTCCGTCTGGCAAGCCCGATCACATGGCTGTTCACCGGAATCCTTCTGATCGTAACGTATTTTATCTGGGAAAAACAGAGCCGGAAAAAACATTCCGGTTCATCGGACTAAAATTTTAGTTTTCCACCCCACTTCTGAACAGTCTCCACAAGCTGTATCAGATACCGGAACACTGGCTCCGTGATGACTGCGAACACAATCATGAGCATTGCACATTTTCCTGTGACCGCCGTGATCGCAAACAGTTCACTGAAAAACAGCATACAAAATAACCAGCCGATGACCATCGCTGCGATCAGGATCGCATGCGGTGTTGTCATCGGTTTTGCTATATGATAAAGGATCATGAAGCCGACAACTGCGATCAGGATCGTGCACGACGTGGAAACGCACTCTTTTTCCACTCCGAACTCCCTGCAGAAAATCACCAGACCGCTCACCACGATAAAATCTGTAATCCCAGCCGGAAGCGCCTGGATCAGGACATTGGTAAGAAAATGCCCATGGATCTGATTCCGGTTCTGCTCCAGCGCCAGAAAAAATGACGGAATCCCGATCGTAAAAACACTGATGAGCGACACCTGCGATGGCTCCAGCGGATAATCGATCAGAAACAGCATGGAAAATACGGCTAAGAGCATGGAGAAAATGTTCTTGACCAGATAAAGGCTGGCAGTGCGCCCGATGTTGTTCACCACCCGCCGCCCTTCCATGACAACCGCCGGCATTTTATTGAAATCGTTATCGAGCAGCACAAGCTGTGCCACATGCGAAGCCGCCTCACTGCCTGACGCCATCGCAATGCTGCAGTCTGCATCTTTTAACGCAAGAATATCGTTCACGCCGTCTCCGGTCATTGCCACGGTCTTTCCCTGCTCTTTTAATGCCTGCACCAGAAGACGTTTCTGCTCCGGTGTCACCCTGCCGAACACCGTGTATTTTTTTGCTGCCTTCCGCACTGCCTCCGCTGTTTTCAACGTTGCTGCGTCCACCTGTTTTTCCGCATGGCGGATTCCCGCTTTCTTTGCAATCTCCGATACCGTGACCGGATTGTCCCCGGAGATCACTTTCACTTCCACTCCCCGCTTGGAAAAGTAACGGAATGTATCCATTGCCCCCTCACGAATTGCATTGTTGAGCAGGATAAATGCAATGGGAGTTGCATTTTCTGTCAGTTCTTTTCCATCCAGATTCCCCTCATACTCTGCAAATACAAGCACACGATATCCCTTTTCCAGAAATACTTCGATTGTTCCCTGAACAGCCGCATAATCCTGCCGCAGCACAAATTCCGGTGCGCCGACCACATAAGCTTTTCCTGCCAGAACCACTCCGCTGTATTTTGTGGCAGACGAAAACGGGACGATTTTTTCTGCACTGTTTTCCATCGGCTCCGTAAAATACTGCTGCAATGCCTCCATCGTTGCATTGTCGCACGGCAGGGCACGCACACAGTCAGAGAGCAGCTTTGCAATTTTATTTTTGTCTTCCGATTGCTGGTCTGCTTCCTGTTCTTTCGCTGCCAGGCTTTGGTCTTTTGCAAGGATAAACTGTGCCACTTCCATTTCTGGCACGGTAATGGTTCCGGTCTTATCCACGCACAACACATTTACCCGCGCCAGTGTCTCGATACATTTCATGTCATGGATCAGTACCTTTTGTTTTCCAAGCCTCATCACCGACACCACCATCGCCACACTTGCAAGAAGGTACAGACCTTCCGGAATCATTCCGAGAATGGCTGCCACCATGCCTGTCACACTATCTTTCATCGCCGCCCCGGAAAAAAAGTATTGCTGTAAAAACAGGATCGCCCCGATCGGCAAAATGATCACGCCCACGGTCTGCACAAGGCGGTTCAACGCCCGGATCATCTCCGACTGCTCGCCCTCTTTTGTCTGCGTCGCCTGTAACATCAGTCCTGAAATATAAGAATCTTTTCCCACTTTTTCCAGTTTTGCCATGCACTCTCCTGATATCACAAAACTTCCCGAAAAAAGGGAATCTCCCTCTTTTTTTACAATCTCATCGGCCTCCCCTGTGATCAAAGCCTCATTGACCGTGATATTGCCGGATAACACCAGCGCGTCCGCCGGGATCTGTCCACCCGCTGAAAGCGTTATCACATCATCCTGCACCAGTTCATCCGCCAAAACCTCCTGATCACTTCCGTTGCGCCAGACCGTGATTTTCGGTGTATTTAATATCGTAAGATCATCCAGGATTTTTTTGGAACGCAGCTCCTGGATGATTCCGATCAACATATTTGCAATAATTATAGGTAAAAAAGTAAGATCCCGAAAGGACCCCACCACGATCAGAAGAATCGTAATGATCAAAAAAATAAGATTATAATAAGTTACAACATTTGAGCGGATGATCTGTGCCACTGTCTTTGTGGAAGAATCTACGCTTTCATTCGACAACCCTGCCTTTTTCCGAAATTCCACTTCAGCAGTGGACAGTCCACTCATATTCTGGCACATTCTGCATCTCTCCATCTCACTTTATGATGCTTTAGTATGCCCTGTTTTTTATTAAACTATTTGAACAATCGCTAATTGTTCTTTATTTTGCTTTTAATGCCCAGACAGCTTTGATCTGACTTCTGATTTTTCCATAGTCCCATTTCTGACCACTGCGGTATAAAGAAAACGGATCGTTAATGGAAAATCCTTCATCATCATAATCATAGAGCAGGATAAAATGTCCCCCTGTAGTGAAATCTCCCTGCCGCACGGAGCAGATCACGATGTCTCCCTGATCTAAGTGCTGTTTGATCTCAATCTGGCTGATATTGATCTGCTCGGAGCGGACACCATAAGCTGCCGCCCCTTCTGTCATAAGCGACCACATCGTTCCTGTGCCGGACATATAGTAACCTTCCTGCATGGCGAATTTTGCGATTGCAGCCGGAGTTGCCTCCTCGTTTCCAGTCAGCGCAACTACTGCCATCGCCAGTGTTGTCGGACCGCATCCGCTGATCGCGACATTGCTGTCATCCCCATATGCAAGGCAGCCCCAGCGTTTATCCCACTGTAAAAAGAGCGGATATTCTTCCTGTAACTCTTTCTCTGTCAGTTCTGCTTTATCATAATCCCTTGTATTCCCTTTGTAATCAGCTACAAATGCGATCATTTCCGGATTATTTGCCAGATTGATCAGTAATTTTTCCGGATATTTCTCTGCATTTTCCACGATCTGTGCGTAGCGTTCATCTGACGCTTCCATCTGTTCTAACTGTCTGATTGCCTGATTTAAGGAATAATCTACCGGTTTTGATAACACAACCTGTGGAATCTCCGCAAACGGATCATTCGTTTCTTCGCTGTCTGCCGGTTCTTCGACAGTTTCTGTAGCAGACTGTTCCTCTTTTTCCGTTCCATCTGCTGTTGTTCCATTATCTACGTTATTTGTAATTTGATTTTCTTTTTTCTCTTCACCGGAGTTATCCTGCGCTGATGCCAGCACTTCTTCTGTTTTTCCAAGTTTGATCTCAGGAAAATATCTTCCACAGACACATCCCAGTAAAAAAGATGTCAAAAGCATTACACTCAAAACGATTTTTCTTTTCCGTACAAGCTTTTTCTGTCTCAGTCTTCTTTCGTCTAATTCTGTATCTGGCGCTGATTCTGCTCCTTCATCTATCGGTAACCTCTCTCGTATTTCTTTCTTGCGTAGCGTGTTCTATTATATACATAAACCCTGCAATTTTGCTACCCTCTTCATAAAATATTAATAAAACTTTGGGTTTTCTTTGGAATACTTACAGAAAAAAACAGGTGCCAAATGTATGATCCATTCAGCACCTGCCCTGTCCTGTCTGTTTTTATTTGTTGCTGAGATATTCGTGAATACCCTTAGCTGCTGCTTTACCGGCACCCATCGCAAGGATAACAGTTGCTGCACCTGTCACAGCGTCACCACCGGCATAAACACCTTCTTTGGAAGTTGCACCGGTCTCTTCTTCCGCAATAATGCATTTTCTGCGGTTGATATCAAGACCTTTTGTAGTGGATGAGATCAGAGGGTTTGGAGAAGTACCAAGTGACATGATCACAGTATCTGCCTCGATCTCATATTCAGAGCCCGGAATCTCAACCGGACTTCTTCTTCCGGAAGCATCCGGTTCGCCAAGTTCCATTTTGATCACTTTTGCACCCTTTACACAACCGTTTTCATCCACTAATAATTCGGTTGGATTCTGGAGAAGATCAAAGATGATACCCTCCTCTTTTGCGTGGTGTACTTCCTCTTTACGTGCCGGAAGTTCTTCCTCACCACGACGATATACGATATGTACCTCTGCGCCAAGTCTTCTTGCTGTTCTTGCAGCGTCCATTGCCACGTTACCACCGCCGACTACAATAACTTTCTTACCAGCTTTGATCGGTGTATCGTAATTGTCTAAGAACGCTTTCATAAGGTTATTTCTTGTTAAGAACTCATTG
>OLQY01001844.1_pt1 | contig 15905 bp, 10 predicted proteins | sample 1672851 | NCBI WGS metagenome assembly OLQY01 (sample SAMEA3136730, study PRJEB25190) | human gut metagenome | reverse complement strand
TAACTCCTGCTATGAGACTTGGGATAGCAAAAAAGAAATATAAAATAGAGGATATACTATATTTTAAATAAGTATAATGCGAAATATTGTAAATTTAGGCTTAAAAAAAATACAAATAACTCTAACATAAAAGGATGTCCAAGGGACATCTATGGTAGAAAATTTATAATCAAACTATTAAAAAGGTATTACATTTGAAGATGTAGTACCTTTTTTATTGTTAGAATATGTGAATATTTAAGGTATTGTATATAACAATATAATCATGGGTTAAAAGGGTCTATATGTATCGTTACAGTCTGTATAGTAAGTTTTTAAGGCAATATAAAGAAATACACCTACTATATCAAATTAAATTGATTTAGCAGGTGTATTTTAGTTCTTAATATTTAAAGTTTGATTATGAAATTTGATTATATAACCAAACTCAAAGTCTTTAATTATAAGGTTTAGATATTCTTGATTATACTTTTTACCCTATATTCACTACATACATCCTTTTAAACCGCAATACTTTAAGATTGTTTATTGAATCTACTAAGTGATTTGGAGTTTTATTGTAATTTTTTATTATAAAGTTGCAATAAAATTATTTACTCCATGAGCTATAGTAGCTGATAGTACACTATTATTTCCAGCCTTATATATACCTACAAAATAAATATGCATAATCATTTTAGGAATTACTAATATAAAAACCTGAACAAAAGTAAGATTACTTTGAGCTAATATAAAAGGTATATGAATGATTCCAAAGACAAAAGCTACCACCAATAAATTTACATATTTATTTTTTATCAATCCTTGTAGTCTTTGTTGAAGAAACCCCCTGAAAATAATTTCTTCTACAAGTGCGATTTCAATCAACATATATAAGAAACTCCAAATTGACATTGAATCTAAGTTGAAATTAATACCAGGTACCCAATTTAAAATTAATGATAATAAATATAGTGGAATATATAATATTATCCCTATACTTATTTGCTTTAATATTTGGACTTTATTAAAACCTATTGATTTTAGACTTTGTTTTCTATACTTCAATATAATAAAAATAGGGAATATTTGAAATAAACTTAGTGGAATATGAAATAAAAACCTTGCAAATAATCTATTATTGAAATAACTTGCAAATTTATCCCATAACGCTAAATCAAATACTATGTACCTACCTATAGCCGTAGAAAAAAATACATAACCAATCATAAATACAGCTAAAAATCCATCAATTTTACTGACATTTAACTCATAATCACATTTATTCAGTATATTTTTCATATAATATATTCACTCCTAAACTCTTAAAATATTATCAGATTCACTATTACTAAAATAACTATTAATGAAATAAATACTTCAGCTATAACTCGTCCTGATTTTGCAAAATAGTTATTCTTATATTTATATCCTATAAGTAAAGAGATAAATAAAATAACTAAAGATATTAGTGTAACCAATAACATTCCTGGAAACGGAAAAGATATATTAATTGCACTTAAAATATGTTCTCCTAAATATTTGCCATCCCAAGCAGTAAGTGAAAACATTCCTCCCAAAATTGAAAGTATTAATGAAATACTTCCTATACCAATTTTTTTAGAATTGTTCATTTGTCTCATAAATTTCTCCCCTCAAATTATATTTAAACTTTTATGAATAATTTATTACATTATCTCGTTTTACTTTAAAGTTACTCATCATAATTTAAATCTGTTATTATATATACTTTTACTATATTTACTTATTGTAATTATTAATTAAAAATACCGCCTCATCATAATTGTCTTTGTTGACATATATATAATATTCATAAGAATACTTTAGATTTTCACCCATACTACCAATTCTTCCACGAGTGCTATCAAATGCAGATGATGTGGTTCTATTAACTGTTCTAAAATCATATTTTATTTCTCTTTCTGATAAAATATCCTTAATCTCGCTGAAATTGCGATTTACGAACGTCACTCTGCCGTCAAATTCTTTAAGACGTTCCTTTGCCGCCGCAATAGCCTCTTTGTCTTGGTCTATACCGATAAGTCGGCACGAATCGTTTGTTGACAAAATACCGTGCGAATGTCCGCCGCCGCCGAGTGTGCCGTCTGCATATATACCGTTCGGTTTGATATTCAGCGCGTCAATACTTTCCCCAAACAATACTGAAATATGTTTAAATTCCATTTTGATTCCCTTTCAATTAATTTTTTGAACCGTCAACACTTTATCGACAACCTCAAATCAAATATTAAGTCCGTAATTTAATATTCCGTCCATCATAATATCGTCTGAAAGTTCATCTTGGTATCTATCCCATTCTTCACTGTCCCATATTTCAAGACGTGTGTTTGCACCTACAAGCACAACATCTTTTTTAAGGTTAGCATATTCCATCAGACGCTTTGCGATTGGCACTCTGCCTTGCTTGTCTATAACGGCTGAAGTAGCCTTACCGAAAAACAAACGTACAAAAGCCGCAGCATTTCTGTCTGTGGCAGTTGGGAGTTGATTAATCTTTTCAGAAATCTTATCCCATTCCTCTTGTGTGTATAATTGAAGGCATTTATCTGACATTGAACGTGTAACGTACACTGTTTCGGACATATTTTCTCTAACTTTGGCAGGCAAGATAATTCTTCCGCGCTCGTCAAGCTGACGCGGATATTCGTCAACAAAATTTACCATATTCAATGTCACCTGCCTTTTTATTGATTTATGGGTTACTCTCTCCAATTTGACCGTTTGTCACCCCAAACGCTCCAATTCGCTCCCATTAACTCCATTTTACCCTAAATCAATCAAAAGTGCAATAGGTTTTTTGTATTTTTTTCAGCTTGTACATCTCATTTTAACTCATTTTACTGTTTTGCTTGTAAAATTAAGCTAAATGGGATATAATTAGCTTAACTGCATTTTTAATCACATATATATTTGGTGTTGAGTTTACATAATTGCACACTATATATTGTGGTTGTTACTATTATATCACAAATATTTCAGTTTGTGAATAGAATTTTTAAAATTCATTTGCAGAATTGTTACAGAATAATTTCAAAGCAAAACATTATTTTTTGGAGGATATACATAATGGAAAAATCAGAAGAAAAAATTATAAATCAGCTTACGTCTGAATTTAACTTACGTTCCGAACAGGTTACAAACACCGTAAAACTGATTGATGACGGAAACACAATTCCTTTCATTGCCCGTTACAGAAAAGAGGCAACAGGCTCTCTAAGTGATGAAATATTACGAGATTTTTACGACAGGCTTTCATATTTACGTAACCTTGAAGATAAAAAAGAAGAAATATTGCGTTTGATTGACGAGCAAGAAAATTTGACCGTTGAAATCGAAAAATCAATCGAAAATGCCGTAACATTATCGGAACTTGAGGATATATACCGTCCGTTCAGACCGAAACGACGCACAAGAGCGACTATCGCAAAAGAGAAAGGACTGGCACCGCTTGCCGAAATTATCCTTGCACAAAATCCGAGCGATAATATAGAAAGTATTTCGCTTGATTTTATCGACGCCGAAAAAGATGTTGAAAGCAGTGAGGACGCAATAGCCGGTGCTATGGATATAATTGCCGAAGAAATCAGTGATAACCCCGAATACAGAAAAGATATTCGTCAAAAAACAATCGACTTTGGTCTTTTGGTTTCAAAAGCGTCAACAGAAGACGACAGTGTATACCGTCTTTACTATGATTTTGCTGAACCAATAAAAAAGCTTGCAAACCACAGATTGCTTGCGATAAATCGTGGCGAAAAAGAAGGATTTTTATCGGTAAAAATTGATATTGACGAAGAAAAAATCACAAACTATCTTTTCAGACGACTTACTCCAAAACACGAATCACCGTCTACAAAGTACGTCAAACTTGCCGCCGAGGACAGTTATAAACGACTCATCGCGCCGTCCATATCAACAGAAATACGCAATATGCTTACGGAAAATGCCGAGGAGGCATCAATAAAGGTATTCAATCAAAATCTTTCGGGACTTTTATTGCAACCGCCTATTAAGGATAAAATCGTTATGGGCTTTGACCCGGGTTACAGAACAGGGTGCAAAGTCGCGGTTGTGGACGAAACAGGTAAAGTCCTTGACACCAACGTTGTTTACTGCACATTGCCTAACCACGACAAAGACAAGGCTAAGAAAATTCTTACGGATATGATTTTAAGAAACAACGTAAACTTAATTTCAATCGGTAACGGAACAGCCTCAAAGGAAAGTGAAATATTTATTTCCGACCTTTTAAAAGAAATTGACCGAGAAGTATTTTACATTATGACAAACGAGGCAGGTGCGTCGGTTTACAGTGCGTCAAAGCTTGCAACCGAAGAATTTCCGCAGTATGATGTTGCACTCAGAAGTGCCGTTTCAATAGCAAGACGTGTGCAAGACCCGCTTGCAGAGCTTGTAAAAATTGACCCTAAGTCAATCGGCGTCGGACAGTATCAGCACGATATGAACCAAAAGCGACTTGGTGAGGCACTCGGAGGAGTGGTTGAAAATTGTGTAAACAGTGTTGGTGTCGACCTTAACACCGCCTCTCCGTCACTGCTTTCATATGTTGCCGGAATTAACAAAACCGTTTCAAAAAACATAATCACATATCGCGAAGAAAACGGTAAATTCAATACAAGAAAAGAACTTTTGAAAGTGCCAAAACTCGGTGCAAAGGCATTTGAGCAGTGCGCAGGTTTCTTGCGTATAACAGACGGTGACAACGTCCTTGACAACACCTCCGTCCACCCTGAAAGCTACAAAGCCGCCACGCAGCTGCTTAAACATATGGGATATACCGAACAAGACGTTCAAGACGGCACAGTTGCGGATTTAAAGCAACGTCTGTCGAAAGAAAATACACATAAATTAGCCGAAGAACTCGGAATAGGTGAAATCACTTTAAAAGACATTGCCGACAGTATTATCAAGAAAGGTCGCGACCCGCGTGAAGAATTGCCGCAACCTGTTTTAAGAAGCGACATTCTCTCAATGGAGGACTTAAAACCAGATATGGTACTGACAGGAACGGTGAGAAACGTTATAGATTTCGGTGCATTTGTCGATATAGGTGTTCATCAAGACGGACTTGTACACATATCGCAAATATGTGACCGATACATCAAGCACCCAACCGACGTACTTTCAGTCGGTGACGTTGTGAAAGTTCGTGTACTTGAAGTTGACGTACCGAAAAAACGTATTTCACTTACTATGAAGGAGGTATGATTATGAACAACATTGCTTTTCCTAAACTCAGTATTTCTCTAAACATTTCACCTGTCGCATTTTCAATAGGTTCAAAGCCTATTTATTGGTATGCGCTTATCATTCTTTCGGGTTTTCTTTTAGGATTGTTTTTCGTTTATAAAACCTGTGAAAAGCGTGGTGTGAAAAAAGATAATGTATGGGATATCGCCTTGTTCGGACTTATTTTCGGAATAATCGGCGCAAGAATATATTATGTGCTTTTCGCACTCGATGAATTTGACTCGATAGCCGATATGTTTAAAGTCTGGAACGGCGGACTTGCTATTTACGGCGGTATTATCGGTGCGATAATCTCAACCGTTATATACTGCAAGGTTAAAAAGCTGAATATCGCCAAAGTCTTTGACGTATGTGCACCCGGTCTGTTTATCGGTCAAGCAATCGGACGTTTCGGAAACTTTGTAAACGTCGAAGTGTACGGCGGTGAAACAAACAGCCTTTTCGGTATGTCCATAAACGGTGCAACACCTGTTCACCCATTATTTTTATATGAATCGATATGGAATGTTATCGGACTTGTGATACTTCTTCTGATTCGTGACAAAAAAAAGAATGACGGGCAGGTATTTTGTTTCTATATTTTCTGGTATTCATTCGGCAGACTGTTTCTTGAAGGTATGAGAAATCCGAATTATATATTATATGTAATTCCAAATGTTCTCGGCATTTCTCAGCTTGTTGCAATACTGTTTATGATTGCCGCTGTGTCAGCTTTTGTCGTTTTACAGGTTAAAGCGAAGAAAGACAGTGAAATTTAAACGGTTGTGTCGTTTTCTGCAACACGAAAGTTGCTCCTTTTACACCACAATATATTGACAAGTTTTATCATATATTGTAAAATAAATACAACAAGCAGTGGTTTACATATAACCGTGTAATCGAAAGGAGCATACATAAATGAACAACATTAAACAACTGAAAACAGATTTTGATAATCTTATAATTGAAAAAAATTATTGTCTTTCCGACCCCGAAGTCGTATCAAAAGCAATAGAACTCGAAAACATACTAAATAACACATTAAAAAAATCGCAGACCTTATAGTCTGCGATTTTTGTTTTTAAATTTGTTATTGAGCATTTTCGCAAAGTGCTGTCATACCGCCAAGCGAATCCCACATAAATACTTTCAAATTATTTTCTTTGATACTTTTGTCAAAAGTAATTTCACTTTCCAAATATTTGCCTTTTTCAACATTGGCAACAGGGACTGTCTTGATTTCAACAAGTTTACCGTCCTTGCCATACAATGCACCTATCAATGAAATGTCATCAACATCTTCATCAACAACCGCATATGTTACCGTAGCAGTCTTATCGTCTTTTCCACTTACTTTCACTTCTGAAAATTCAAGCGGTTCTTCACCTTGAACAAATTGTGACACTTTAATTCTGTCGATACCGTTCGGAACAGCCCAGTTAGGTGCCGCACCGGCGCGAGTAAATCCGAATTTAACAGCATTTGCCGCGTTATCTGTAGTATAATCGCCTACTTTTGTTCCGTCAAACCAAAGTGATGCTACACCTGTAGCAGTATTAAGCGTCACTTTAACATTCTTAGTGTATATTTGATTTGCACCGTTGAATATGCTGTCATTTGTGCCGTCACTGTCACTGTCAAGCCATGTTGCTCCGCCGTCTGTGCTTAGGAACATTTTATAGCCGTTCGTCCAGCCAAGACGAATATTACCGATTTGAAGATACTCAAAGTTACCTTCTCTGCTTACCGCATTTCCGAAATACCAATCAACATCATACGTTACAACAGCATTATTGCCTACTTCAAAAGTCTTTTCCGCACTGTATTCACCTGTCGGTTGAGTCGCATTATACCAAATACGGTTATTATCGCTGTCTACAGCAAGTGACGCAGTGTCAGTACCTACTTGTGTCCAATCTGTCAAGTCACTTTCAGCAAATTTGCTGTCACCGCCCTTGTTATACAATTCTTCTGTTACACCCGAAGCAGTTGTTGTCATTACATATGACAAATTTGATATTGATGGTTTTACACTTATCGTAGCATTTTCTTTATCTCTTGTTGTATAATACTTTAATGTTTTAAACTTCGAACCGTTTAATGAGAAACTTTTCTCATAAATATCTCCTGCACCATCTCCACCGATTACTTTGGCATTGCATACATCATTTGAATAATCAAATTCAAGTTCTACCTCCCACTTCGTCATACTGCGTCCGAATGGGCTGTTATTCTTGCTTTCTACAAGTTTCCAAGCACTGCTTGCCTGTTGTTCCGTCCCTTCGCCAATCTTACTTTGAGTTTGCTGAGCCGCAGTATCATGCGCTTGTGATAATGTTAAAATATTTTTACCTTCAGAATCAAGAAATTGAAGTCCAAAAGTATACTCATGACCAGTCCAGTTTACACCGCCAATCGTTCCGCCGTCAACACGTTGACCACCAGTATTGAACTTAAATGATATTTTTGCTTTATTATCACTAAATACTTCAAAGTCTTTATAAACTTCTGCTCCGACATTAGAATTAGTTTGTTCCAATGACATTCCTTTCGCAGTTGACGATACCAATTTAGTTTCACTATCAGTATTAGACAACACAAACTCATTGTTACCCGTTGCGTCAAATACATCTATCGGTTTAACTCTTACCACACACTTTGCGGTATATCCGCCGTCTGTTGTAGTCGCGGTTACAACCGTTCTACCGTAACTTTTACCCGTGATTGTACCGTTGTCCGAAACCGCTGCGATTTCAGGATTTTCCGATGTCCATTCTACAGACTTATCCGTAGCGTCATCAGGCATTACCGTTGCGGTAATTTGTTTTTTGTAACCCATTCCCAAATCAATTAGTTTTTCCGAAATTCTTATGCCCGTAACTGCATTTTGCGTAACAGTCACTTCACAAGTATCTGTAAAGTTACCGTCTTTGGTTGTTGCCGTTATAATTGCAGTTCCGGCTGAAATACCTTTCACAACACCGTTTGTAACAGTTGCCACGTTTGTATCGGACGAAGTCCAAGTTATAGCTTTTCTTGTCGCATTTTCGGGTGTGATAATCGCATTGATTGTTTCTGTCTTGCCTTTTTCAACTTCTATTGACTTTTTCTCCAAAGTCATTCCCGTAACCGCTACTTGCTCCGGTGCCGAATATGTCACCTTTGTATAAGGCACTGCCGGTGCAAGATAGTTAAGTGTATTGCCGCTTTCGTCTGTTGCAAGTGCCACAGAACCTATATAATAGCTTGCGTGTGTCGGTTGGTTATATCCGACATTCTGCCACGCAACCGACAATCTGTATTGACAGTCGTGCATTAATGTTGTAATTCTGTAATCTGTAGGCATTGTAGAGGTATATATTCTCAAATATGCCTGATCCGTTGCCGAGCCTTTGTTTACCGGCATTATAATTTCTTCACGCCAGTCGCCCCAAATATCGGCAACAAGTGAAGGATTTCTCTTTGAGTAGTTGTTTGTAGAACCGCCTGTAAGTGTGTATCCGTCTGACGGACCGTAAAATCTCTTTGTTGTACCTGTTGCGGCATAATATTTTTGGATAATGTTTGCGTCAAGCAACTCACGGCTCAAATCGCCGTCCCAATATACAAGGAAATTATCAAAGGTACCGCTTCCCGCACCAGCCGGTTTTGCGGCAACATCATCACCGTTTAAGTCGTGAGCATTTGCAATTCCGCTGCTCCAACCTATCGCCAATGCATTTGAATGTTCCTTTGCGTAGCTATCATCAATGTTATCCATAACACCACGTCCGTTATCACTTGATGTAGTCAGTTTTCCGGAACCCCAAAAATGCTTTCCTGTGCTTGCGACTCTTAAATCTTCGGCATACTTTTTAAATTCCTCCTCTTTTACCGAAAATACTTCTTGAGTGCCGTCATTATTAAAGTCGCTCATATGCATTGCGTCACCGTGTCCAAGACCTGTATTTCCGAGAACTGTTTTACCGTCATCATCAAGTGCGGCACTTCCGTAAACAATTTCGTCCTTGCCGTCATTGTCAATATCGCCTACAGAAAGATTATGATTTCCTTGTCCGTACAGTGTCGTTGAACTTTCACTCTTCTTACCTTTATGCTCCCACTGCATTGTAAGTTCAGTACCGTCCCATGTATATGCACGAATTACAGAGTCGTGATAATAACCTCTGCACATAACGATACTCGGATGAATACCGTCAAGATAAGCCACTGCCGCAAGGTATCTTTCACTTCTGTTATACTTTGCCTTGCCATCGCCCCAATATTTATCTTCTGCCGCATCATACGGAATATAGTCCGTTGTATAAAGTGCGGCACCTGTTTCGCCGTCAAATATGGTTAAATACTGCGTAAACGGATTTTTACCCTTTAATCTTCCGCTTGTGCCTATATATGATTTTGTATTGTCGGTATTTCTGATTTCGTCAGTATCACCGACTTCCGTAACGTAATGACCTGTGCCGTCAACCGTACCGGGTGCTGTTTTCATTGCCACTTCTGACTTTCCGTCACCGTCAAAGTCATACACCAAGAATTGCGTATAGTGTGCACCTGATGTAACATTTTTACCCAAATCAATACGCCACATATAACCGTCATTGTTCGGATCAATCTTATATGCGTCAATATATGCATTACCTGTAAAATCCGCACCGGCACTGTCTTTTGAGTCTGTCGGGTCCCACTTTAATACAATTTCATAATCGCCGTCACCGTCAAGATCGCCGACAGACGCGTCATTCGCACCGCCTTCGTGGCTTTTGTCAACATTGTAATAATTTGAAATCTTGCCGTCACCCATTCTTTCTACCGGATCAGGACGTGAAATAGGAATATCTACATATGTAAATGAATTTTTCTCACTGTTTCCATTTCCGACCTCATTTGACTTTGCACAGTTGTTGTTTGAAGTAGGTGTAACTTCAGTTTCCTTAGACGCGTCCTCACCCGCTTTTACAACCTTGTATTTATCCGATGCAGTACCCGATGTATCAATCCAGTTTGTAGCGTCATGTACACCTGTTGTATGTATTTTTGTACCGTTTTTATAAATATCGAATGCTTGATTTTCAAGACTTTCGTCACCAAGCAATCTCCAACTCAAATATACACCGTTAACTGCCTGACCTCGTGTATCTGCCGTTGTCTTAACAGCAATCAATCCACGATTAAGCTTTTCCATTTGACGTGCGTTTGTTTGATATTGCGGAGTTTTAACTTCCGCGGCGTTTGCCGGTAAGGCAAAACTGCTCATTGTGGCGGTCATTGCAACTGCAACCGCCGCACTTATCACTTTTCTGTTCATTATTAAATCTCTCCCTCAAAAATAATTATAATAATATTTTATAACTTTTTACGGAATTTCTCAATATAAAAAACAGTCATATTTTTTTTTAAGTCACAAATTTTCGTATCATTTTTTGTGCAATTTTACCTGTTTTCTATTTCAACACCTGTATAATAAGTTTTTAAAATTTCCTCATATGTCTTTCCCTGCCTTGCAAGGTAATCTGCACCATACTGGCTCATACCGACGCCGTGACCGAACCCTTTTACGCTCATTTTTATATTGCCGTTTTCTTGCGATATTTCAACATTTGCGGAACGCAGTGAAAATATATTTCTAAATTCTGTTCCTTTTATATTCACTCCGCCTACATCAAGTGTTACAATACCGCCTGCATTTGAGCGGTTAATGTTCGATACAAGTCCATTATTCCAATCCACACCGTCAATTTTTTCTTCCGCAATATTTTTAAATTCCTGTTCACTCAATGTCAATTCACTGTGATACTTCGGTGATTCTTCATCTCCCGTACTTGCAACACTTTGCAAATACGGCACGTCCGCCCCCCAAACGTCAACTGCCGATTCCGTTATCCCCGACGAAGTTGAATGAAATACCGCCGATATTATTTCATCGTTGTACGTCATTATCTGTCCTGTAGTTTCGTCAACCGCTGTGCTTATTTTGTTCCAATTTTCATCGGCACCGGCACCCCAGCTTTCTCTCCGCTTATCCTCCGAAATATACGCCTGACAGTGCGTTGAATCGGTGCATATCACCGCACCGTTGTGACTTTCGGCAATGTTGCCTTTGTCTTTTTCGGCAATATGTGAGTACAGATAAGTTCTTGCCGCAACGGCTTGTGCCTTTAATGCCTCTTCCTCAAAATCGGCAGGCATTTCCGCCGCCACTACGCATTTTAAATATTCATTAATATCCATATCTTTAACACAGTCTTCTTCCGACACATACACACTTACCGTTCCGCTCTCAATCGGACTTTGTCCTTCTCCACTGCCACCGATTAACCAAACTATCGCAAGCGGCAAAAGCAACGTAATAAAAATGATTATAACAACTACTAAAAGTATTTTTTTCACACCCAAATCCCCTTTTTAGTTTATGTATATGGAAGCAGGCACAAAAAAAGAACTTCCCGTTCGGGAAGTTCTTTTAAGTTGATTATTGTTCATTGATATGTGTATCGTTTGCCTGGTTAAATTCTGTACTTCCGCCTGCAATCTTTGACACACTGTCAAGAATATATGAACCAATCTTATCAGCAAGATACTGTTTATAGTGGTTGTGGTCACCATACCAGCTCTTTACAAGTTCAACTTGTGATGTAAAGCTTGTTCCGTTTTCAGCGTTATAAGCTGCAACATCTTCAGCTGTTAGACTATTAAAGTAATCTTCAAAATAGTAACCCAATTCAATAATGTTCAAATTATGTGATTGAGCAATCTTTCTCAAATCACCGTTATGAGCACCTGTACCACGATTTACTGTAAACTTACCTGTTGATGCATTATACGGATACTGTGAACTACTGAATCCAAGCGGTGTAGCTGTAACAATTACAGGAATAGCACCACGTTGAATAATACCTTCTACATAGTAGTTATTAAGCAATGTGTAGTATGATGCAGATTCACCTGCCTCTTTTGAGTTGATACCCATATTAACAGTTACATAGTCACCAGGGCAAACGCTCAACAGAACTGTCTCAACTCTGCCTTGGTTATAGAAGTTTACAGAATCACGTCCTGCCATACCGTTATTGCTGAATGATGAGAATGTATCAGGAACTGCTACACCATTACCTACACGGTTACCCCATGAAATGTTACCTGATGCATTATTATTTGTTGTTGAGTCACCGATAGCATATACTGCCGGTTTAGCAAGTGCTGCCTTAGCTGCAGCTTGTGTAATTGTCAAATCCGACAATGTTGAACCGCTTTCAAATGTAAGGTCAAGTACACCGTCGCAAACTGCTACATTAAATTGTGTACCTGTCTTTGTAATTCCTGTTGTTGCCGCAACTCCTTCAACTACTTCAGAAGTCATTGTTGCAGATGAAGTTGTAACCTTAACAACATAGTTACCGTTAGGAACTTTAGCCTTAAATCTGTATGCCGCAGTACCCTTTACATCTGATTCTTCACTTGTTACTACTGATGTATCATCAAAACCGTAACCAATCTTATCTGAATATGCGTCAGCGGCTGTTACCTTTGTAAAGCTGTCGTCTGACGGATCATTACTTCCGAATGCAAATGACAAACCGTGTACATTAACCTTAACTCTTGATGTCAAAGTTTCTTCACCTACAGTTGCAACCGCCTTAACATAAAGAACCTTTGATACTGCACCTGCCTGAACTGTCAAAACGCCTGTTGTTGCATCGAATGTAATTCCCTTCGCATTTGTCACCGGTGTGCCTGCAGCATCAACAAGTGATAGAGTTACGTTTGCACCCTCAACAGCATGACCTGCCTTGTCTCTTACTTCTGCCGTGAAGTTACCTGTTACGTCTTCAGAGCCCTCAAACGGAATTGTTATGCTTGAAGATGACTTTGTAAATGCGATTGCATTACCTGTTGTTGATAGAGAAATTTCTTTTTCAACTCTCTTTGAACCGTAAGTTGCAACTACTGTAACAGTTCCGGCAGCCGCCTCGTCTGTTACTGTCAAAGTTGCTGTCTGAGCATCCTTGCTTGCAATGCTTACACCTGTGTATTCATCAGCAAGTGACCAAGTAACGGCACCTGAGATATTATATCCGTCTGTATCCTTAACTATAGCAGTTAATTCTGCTGTTGCACTGTTTGCACCTGTTTCAGGAACCTGGATAGTTTCTGCCTCAGTATTTACAGTCATTGTTGAGGCTGTAGGTGTGTAAATTTTGAAGCTTGCCAAATCTACAGGATATGTACCTTGGAAACAGAAATATTTCTGTGTTTCTGTATATGTAGAACTCATAGCTTCAGCTGTTGTTTCGCCTACAAGAGTACCTGCGTCATTATATACCTTAACCCAGTAAGTTCCTACGCTTTCATCTGCAGAAACAATTACTCTGTACCAATCTTCACTGTTGACACCTGGAATTGACTGAGTGCCAACCGTCAAAGCACCACTTCCGTATGATACTGTCCAGTTAGGATTATTAGTTGCATTATTCGGTGTATTACCGTAGTGACCGAATGCCATTGCACCGCCTGTAAATCTAACCTTCATATCAACGATATATTGTGACGCTTGTTCTGCAAGTTGATATACACCGACAGTTGAACCGCCGCCACCGTTTGATGCAAATTGAAGATACTTTGTATTATCTTCATCCTTCTTAAGTGTTAGAGTTCTTACACCGTTTGAACCGTATATTGACCAGCCGTTAAGAACAAGATCCTTTGAATTGATTGCATTTGATGTAGCTGTGTATCCTACAAGAGAATCGTCATATGAACTCATGTTTTCAGGATAACCGGCATCCGGAGCTATATTAGTTGAACCGCTCGCACCGATTACGGCAAACGGAGTAGATATTTCAAATGATTCATCAAGATATGTTACCTTTGCAGTAACCTTACCGAACCAGTTTGAAACACCGTTTCTTACATTGAAGTAAGCAGTGGTATTTCCGTTAGGGCTTTCACCGTCAGTACCCTCACCTGTACCTTCTGCCTTTGTAAGTGAAATATAGCCGTCTTCTTTATCAAGACCTGTAACTGTCCATTCTACATTAAGACCTTCCTTGTTTGTTAGGTCGCCGCCATATATACCTGTTGCCTTAATTGCAATAGGCTTATGTACAGGCTCGCCTTCATTAGGCTGGTTAATTGTAGTATTAAGTTCAGAAGCAAATTCAACTTTTGATAGAGTTTCTTCTGCCTTTTGACCAAACTCATCATACTTATCTGTTGTACGAACAACAATGTTATCCAACTTCATAACACTCTGATAACGTCCTGACAAGATACCTGTAATCTTATCATTAATGCCGTTTGTAGGAACAATCAACTTGTCTACAACCTTTTCACCACTCTTATCTGTGATATTGACAGTTGCCAAGCCTTCGTTCTTGTCAACCAATATTGTATAGTGGTACCAAGCTGCGTCTGTAAGAGTTACGGTTGCCGCATCAACGTCATTAATCTTACAGTTATTAGAATTACCTGTCATATTTATCTTGAAGATATAGTTTGAAGTCATACCTGTGTTTGCAGTCGGCATAGTTCCTGATGCTACAACAAATTGTACATCATCTTTGCTTGACTTAGTTAATGCAAGGTCAAATTCTACCGCATACTTATCTTGAGAAGACAAATCAACATCAAATGCAGATGTTGCACTTCTTGTATTCTTATCTGCGTCAGTGTACTGTGCATATTTAGTATTATCTGTACCCAAAGTAATACCGTCTGCATAGTTTGCTGATGCCCAAATATTCTTTAATGCAGCTGTATCTGCTACATCTTCATAGTCCTGAGTATATATCTCTGTATATTCTCTCGGTACTTCTGTCGGCTTAACTGTCGGTGTTGCAGTAGGCTCAGCCGTCGGTGTTGTTTCCGGCTGGCTTGTAGGTGCAGTCGGCTTTACAGTAGGTGCCGGATCAACAGTACCTTCAACACTTGTTGTTGCAAATAAAGGTGTCATTGTCTTTATATCATCCCAAACCATAATTTTAGCCGCTTTACCTTGTAAATCGTAAGCAACTTCACCACTACCGTTTTCAAGTGTAACATTTTCCTTTAGTTCTACGCCTGCTAAAGTTTTGTTATCGTAATACTTTGAAATTACGATTGTTACTTTGTCAGCTTTAGCATTTGTAATTTTGATTTTTTGGTCTTCGTAAACAACGCCTGTTGCCTCCGGATTTGCAGTTGTAACAGGTTTGTCTGTAGACTCAACTCCTGTTGTTGTGCTTGGTGAAACAGTCGCAGTAACTTCTTCACCGGAATTTTGTTCACACTCTGCACTTGCTGATAAAGGCAATGCAGTGAACGCACTTGCAATCATTGATACAGAAAGTATCGCAGACAGCAATTTTTTTCTTTTCTCCATTTTCTTTTCTCCTCTCTCTCTTAGCTTGATGATCGCTAATCATTAATAACATAATTATACTATAACAATTAAATTTTGTACAGTCCTTTTTTACAATTTCACTAAAATTTTTATCTGAAAAATATTTTCATAAAAAAATTTTTAAAAAAGTGTTGACAAATGTATGTGTATCTGATATAATCTATTATGTTGTTTGCAGATGTGGCGGAATTGGCAGACGCGCTAGACTTAGGATCTAGTGTCACCGACGTGGGGGTTCAAGTCCCTTCATCTGCAC
>OLQY01001840.1_pt1 | contig 15940 bp, 16 predicted proteins | sample 1672851 | NCBI WGS metagenome assembly OLQY01 (sample SAMEA3136730, study PRJEB25190) | human gut metagenome | reverse complement strand
CGAATACAGAAAAACTTCTAATAATTTTAAAATACCTGAAGCATATCATTCTTTTGTCAAAGTCCTCTTTATAAATACTCTAATGATGCCTTAATATATTCGTTTAATGTTTTCGGCAATCCGTGCCTTTTGATAACATCTGCACAATACCTTTTATAAATAGATTTTAATCCTTTAGTATTTGAAGAATCGTTTTTATGTACATAATAAATATACGCTGCTAAAACAATAATATCAAATGTAATAATATCAATATCCTGTAAATCCTTCAGTTCGTGTGCAATATTATCTACCATAATTTCCTTGGAACAAAAATAGTTCATCTTATGGTATGCAGCATAAGCTAAACTGTATACTTCCCCTCTGTCTTTTGAATTTCCTCGTTTATAATTCACAAGTTCATGCCCTGCAATATGGTTAAAAATCGTCGTATACAATGGATCTATTCCATACACTCCATCTTCTTTTACGATTGTAACATTTTTCCCTATATATGTATCAACCATCTTTTTTGCATTCTCATCTAATTCTTTATATACTTCATTATGGATACAAATATCTGTGAAACTCTCAAAAAGTGGCTGTATATACAATTGTTTCATATTTTCAAAAGAGCAATTCTTATTAGATATTCTATCTTCAATTCCCACCATGAAAATATTAGCATCGAATAAAACGGGTTTATTCAACAAATCATGCAAAGGAGTTTTTTTCAATGGTGTTATCATCTGTAGTTACCCCCTTTTTGCACGAATCAAGGCAAAGAGTTCCTCATCATCTGTTTCTTCGTCATCTTCTTCCGTATCTTGCGCAAGAATATCATCAATTAATTTCATATCCAATTCAAGTTTTTTAGCATCTTCCAGAATTTCTTCCCTTGATGCATTCCCTGTAGAAAAGGCCCTTTCCATATCTACATATGTGGAACTATACGGAAGAACATAATTATTTTCTTTTTTATAAAGTTCTTCAACACGTTTTTTAAATATCTCAATCTCCCTTAACACATTTTTTATGAATTCATAATTTTTAATATATTCTTCGATATTTTTAATGTATCCTTCCTCTGCCAATCTGTAAATCACAGCTTTCAATGGCATTTGATATTTTACTGTTAAAAAAATCATCAAAGTCGCATACTGATGAAAGGTCATTTTACTGGTATCTGGAATTTTCATATTCACCAAATAATCTTTGATTTCTCTTAGCAGTGCTTCTTCTGGCAATAATAGTTCTGCCGCAAACCGGCTTGCACACATCTCATTTATATCTTTCAGCTTATTAAAATCACAGATATACGGCGTTTCTCTAAATTTTTTATAATCTTTGATATAATGATAAAATTCATGAGCAGCCGTAAAAATCTGATTAATCAATGGCTTATTTACATTCAATATGATATATGCACAATCCTTTCCAGTTGTTGGCACATAAAGCATACCATCAATATTTTCAGAATCAAATGGCACCAATTCAAATCTTATGTTACTATTCTGGTTTAATATCCAGTTGAAGATACTAGTTCCCATTGGCGCTAATGCATAGTCCACCCTCATCTGCCGTGCTGTCTGCTTAATATCTTTAATTTGCTCCGCTGACAAAGAAGATGTATTGAAATCATAATCCTTCTGGTAATAGTGTTCAAATAATTCTTTATAATTAATATCCGACATAACTACTCCTTTTCGCTAACCTCTCATATTTCTCCTTAATGCGAATGCGTTCAGACATCTCTTCAATTTTCACCTTATCAGCCTCATCAAGACTTCCCATTAAATATACTAAGGAATCCTTTGTTGTTTCTTTAAAATATTTTAAATCTTCTTTATAATGCCACGGTAATTGATTATTAACACCGATTAATTGATTTTGATCAAAAGCTACAATAAGTGAAATCATCTTCTATTCCCCTTTTTTAAACTGCTACAACCCCTTTTAATAATGGATGAGGATCATAACCTTCTAATGTAAAATCTTCATATTTAAAATCAAAAATTGATTTAACGTCTTGATTTAACTTCATGGTTGGAAGAGGGCGAATATCACGTCCTAATTGAATTTTAACTTGTTCTAAATGATTTTGATAAATATGCGCATCTCCAAGAGTATGAACAAACTCTCCAACTTCTAAACCTGTCACTTGTGCAATCATCATCGTTAATAAAGCATATGATGCAATATTAAATGGTACACCTAAGAAAATATCAGCAGAACGTTGATATAACATACATGATAATTTTCCATCATTTACATAAAATTGAAATAATAAATGACATGGGGGTAAGGCCATTTGATCAAGTTCTCCAACATTCCAGGCATTCACAATTAAGCGACGTGAATTTGGATTTGTTTTAATTTGTTCTACTACTTCAGCTAACTGATCAATAACTGTTCCATTAGCTCCTTCCCAACGACGCCATTGTTTTCCATAAACAGGTCCTAAATTTCCTTCTTCATCTGCCCACTCATTCCAAATTCGTACCCCATTTTCTTGTAAATACTTAACGTTTGTATCTCCACTAATAAACCATAGTAATTCATGAATAATTGATTTCAAGTGAACTTTTTTAGTTGTTAATAACGGAAATCCTTCTGCTAAATCAAAACGCATCTGATATCCAAAGGTACTAATCGTTCCTGTTCCTGTTCGATCACCTTTTGTTGTCCCATTCTCTAATACATGATTTAATAAATCTAAGTATTGTTTCATTTATTTCACTCCTAAACTATATGATTACCTTACTTATTATTACAACTTTAAACTTTATCAATGACACCATAGAAAAAATGCCGTTTTTGATTTTCCCTTCTAATATCAAATCCTAATTCTTTTATTGACAGATTCCCGTAGTTCGATTTAACAACGACTCGTTTCTTAGCGACACGTAATGCTTCTTTAACATGTTCATTTGTCATAACATCATAAGATACAATCGGTTTGATTACTTTAATCCCATGAGAAGACTCAACGGAAGTATCAAACATGAAATCAAAGTATACCACATCAAACGAGTTACTGCGACAATTTTTTAAATATTCTAAATTATCTTCATTCCTAATCTGAATTCGATTAATTAATGAAGACCACTCTGGTTTTTCATGCTGAACATAGTAACTTAATCCTTCTTTAACAATGACGGAAAGAGGGAAACTTTTTTCTAATGACACCACTTCTCCCGTCTGACCAACAACATAGTTAGCGACCAATGTATCAGAGGCTAACCCTAAATTACAATCTAAAAATGTCATGCCTGATTCTAACTGACATGCTGTGATTAAACTGTCTTTTTGTCCCCTTTCGAGCTGCTTAATTCGATGCATAGCCATATTAGGATGAAAGAAAACTTCCTCTTGGCCTTTTTTGTAATAACTTAATCCACGTTGATTATTAACAACAAATATATCAGAGTCTACATGTTCTAATAAATATTTGACGGTCTTTTTAAAACGGAATATTTAATTTTTTTGATAAAGTTGAAGCTTGTGAAACAAGAGCCTCTGTTTCATCAAAAGCTGTTGTAATAATCATACGACTCACCTTTTCTAAATATTTTTTGATTTCGTGTTGAATAAAATCATGTCATCGACTTGTTTTTCCGTGAGGTCATAATATCGCCACATGATAATAATAGCAATAACGGCGCCGAAAATAGGATATAAAACATACATGTTCCAAATACCATTTAAAGTCTGTGGGGTTTGTATCACACCAGCTTCATATCCCACACGCTCTAATACAAATCCACTAATCGCCCCAGCAACAGCAGCCGATAACTTAGCTGTAAAAGTTTGTAAAGAAAAACTAATGCCTTCTGCTCGTTCATTTGTTGTATACGTTCCATACTCAATACAATCTACGGTAAATAATCCAATCATAAAAGTTGGGACTTGTGCAATTCCTTTTATTGTCGTAAAAAGGTGAACCCATACAATGTTTGAATAGCCAATCAAATAAAAAACCAATGAAGAGAGAATAGCAACGATAAATGCCATAATAAAAATTTTCTTTTTACCGTATCGTTTAATCAGTGGAGGTAAAACAAAGGGAACCAATAACATAGGGATCATGTTCGCAATGGTTAAAGTTGAAATATAAGATTCATTTCCTAAATTATAAATTGCAAAATAATTAATCGAGACTGTTGAGGTATTCGTTAAACTCGCCATAATAATAGCACCATAGAAAATGAGTAAATATTTATTATTCAAGACAAAGCTAAAGATTTTCTTAAGACTTAACACCTCTTTTTGCTGATAAACATAACGTTCTCTCCCTAGATATCTTAAAGGTAACATAGACAGGAGGGCGAGAGTGGCTAATAATAAAACAGTTCCAGTCCAAGCGATTTTAGAGAGGAGGGTCATAAAAAATAACGAGATAATGACGGATCCTAATCCTGCTCCAATACGACCTATGGAAATAAGGGTCACACGTTCATTTGAATTATGAGTCATGACTGTTGCTAATGCAAAAATGGGAACGTCACTAATGGTATAAATAATGCCCCAAATAAGATACGTGATATAAGCATAAATCAAACTATTGATCCCACCACCTCCTACTTTAATAAAAAGGATAACAGTGGTTAAAGGCATTAAAAAAATCACTAATTTAATCCATGGGATAAATTTTCCACCCTCTAAATTAGTTTTATCTACTATAATTCCCATAATGGGATCATTGACCGCATCAAAAATTCTAGCAATTAAAAACATCGTTCCAACGGCCCCCGCCGTAATCCCAACCACATCGGTATAAAATAGCATTAAAAACTGATAAACTAAAAAATAAATCAGATTTTGTCCCATAAAATAGCCGCCATATGCTAATCGCTCTAACCGATTTGTCACAAATTGTTCTCTAGCCATGCATCATCCTCCATTATAAATTAAACCCAAAATAACAATGATGAAGTGATATCATACAAGCTCACTAACTATCTATTTATTTTGACAGATTCCCTTAATAAGTTCAAGTATTCGATTCAATATTAACGTGTCCATTTTGAAGTTAGACATTCGTCTTCACCTATCAAAATAAAAAAGTTTTAGCCCTCTTTTATCTTAACAAAAGGAGGGCTAAAACTTTTCTCTTATTAAAGAAGCACTTCAATGAGATCCTGATCTTCAGTCGACAATTCTTTTAATTCTTGACGTTCTATTGGTTTAGTTTGAATAAACGAAACTTTTTCTGCAACGACTTCAACAACTCTCAATGATTTATAATTAGGCACCTCATACGTTTTATGAACTAATCTTGCTTTCACCCCAATGATGGCTCCTTTTCCACAGTATTCAACTACACTTTTAGCAATTCCCTCCCATAGGGTTATATTGATAAAATCTGTTTCATACTCACCACTCAAAGCATTTTTAAAAGAACGAGTGACAGCTAGTGTAATCGTTGAGACTTTCTTTCCATCAATTGTTTGTGATAACTCAGGTTGACGGACCACACGTCCGACTAATACAACATTGTTTAACATAATTTTTCACTCCAAAGTTTTAAAATTGTGCGCACTAATTTAATATACGATGACTTTTCTTCTTTTCCTTTTTTTATTTTTTTTAATTTTTAAAAATCAGAAAACGTATTCACCTTTTTTTAGACATAAGAACACAAAATGAACACAAAATTTTGTCGAATTTTGATATAATTTTTTTTGTATTCATGAACATCCCCCCCCGTTCATGTAATACATTCCTTTCATTATTGTTTTTCATTCCATTTTTAATTTTTTACATCCCCTCATCAAACAAACGTATTGGGTTTTTGACTTAGCAAACTTTTTTCGCTAAGTACCAATGCAACCTTATACTATTCCCCTCTCAAGGAGAACTGGTGCCCCCCACCAGTTCTCCTTTTTTTATCTTATAAAATAAAAAGAAACAGGAATTTCATCCTGTTTCTTTTTATTTTATTTTTTAGGAAGTAACTTAAACGTACTAAAACGATCGGCTACAAAATAATCTTTTGCTACCTGTTGTAAATCCTCAATCGTTAATTTTTCTAAAATATCTAGAATCGTAAATAAATGAACACCATTAAAAGCATATTGTGTGAATTGGTTCGCAATAAATTCCACAGAATTTAAAGCGCTTAAAAAGCGGCCTACTTTTTTATTTTTGATCCGATTAAATTCATCTTCATTAAATGCCATGGTTGAAATACTCTCTAATTTTTCTCTTAAACTCGATGCTAATTCATCGGGATATCGAGTGTCTCCTCCAACAATAGAAAAACCAAAGGCCGATTCAAAGTTTGTTTCATAAGAGAATGTATCATTAATATAACCCTTGTCTAACATTTCTTCATAATAAGCAGAACTACTACCAAATATCAAATCAAAAATAATATCAACAGCTATTTCATTCTTTAATAAAACTTCACCTTGACGATCTTTTGTCACATCTTTAATTCCTAAAAAGACTTTTGGAGTCGTGACTTCCATTTCTAGGACACTTTCTTTTGTCACAGCATAATCAGGCTCTTCTGGATATTGGCGTGGAATCTCATCTGCTTTCACATATTCTTTAGCAGCTTGATTTTGACGCACTAACGTCATGATTTCTTCTGGATTAAAATCACCAATAACAAAGAGTAACATGTTCGAAGGATGATAAAAGGTATGATAACATTCATATAATAAATCCGCTGTAATCGGTTGGATAGAATCAACGGTTCCGGCGATATCAATCTTTACTGGGTGATCTTTGAATAGATTATTAATGATTCCATAATAAGCTCTAAAATCAGGGTTATCGTCATACATTTTTATTTCTTGTGCAATAATGCCTTTTTCTTTTTCAACCGTTTCTTCTGTAAAATAAGGAGTTTGAACAAAGTCAATTAATGTCGTTAAATTCTCTGATAATTCACTTGTACAAGAAAATAAATAACACGTTCTCGTAAATGAAGTAAAAGCATTTGACGAGGCACTATGTGCAGAGAATTTTTCAAAAACATCATAGTCTTGTTTTTCAAATAATTTATGTTCGAGGAAATGAGCAATTCCATCTGGAACACGTTTCATTTCTGATTGCCCAATCGGAACAAACTCATTATCAATTGAACCATATTTAGTAGTAAAGGTTGCAAAAGATTTATTAAAGCCTGGTTTGGGTAATAAATAAACTTTTAACCCATTTTCTAATTCTTCAAAATATAACTTTTCTTGTAATTGAGGGAACTCTTTAAATTCCATTATTCTGTCACCTCTTTCCCAGTTAAGAAGAAGATGGCATCTTCTTCGATTTTACTTGCAACACGCTTGATATCATCCACAGTAACAGCATTCACTTGATCAATCCACTCTTCAACGGTTAAAGGTTGGTCTAAAAGAGCATTTAAATTTTCGTGAGCCATCATCCCTGACGCTTGATCTAAAGATTCTAACTTAGAGTTAATTAATGATTTTTTAGCTAAATCCATTTCTTTATCTGTAAAATTACCATCAACCATATCCTTTAATTGTTGGCCGATAATCTCTAATGCTTTTTGATAATTTTGTGCTTCAATTCCTGAATAAACATACATTAAACCTTTATAGTTATCTAAACGAGAGGCACAGTAGTAACATAAAGAAGCTTTTTCTCGTACATTCATAAATAATTTTGAATGAGCATATCCTCCAAACATCCCATTAAACACTAATAATGGTAGATAGTCATCTTCTCCAATTCGGGTATGAGTTCGATAACCAATATTTAGTTTTCCTTGAGAGATATCTTGCTCTTCTTTCACCACTTCAATCTTTTTAATTTCTTTATCTTCGTGGTCAATTATTTGAGCATTTGTTGACTGAACATTGAATTGTAAATGTTGTTTAAAAGATTCATACACGGCTTGATGATCAATATCACCGACAACCATAATCGTTATTTGATCTTCTGTCAGCATTTTTTGATAAGTTTCTACTAAATCTTTTGCGTTAATTTTTTCTAAATCCTCGACATACCCGATAGAGGTAATGCTAAAACTTTCATCCTTACACATAATTTCAACGAGTTTTTGAAGGGAATAAGAAACTTTATCATCATAAATCGATTCAATATATTCCTTTAATAAACGTTTTTCAACTTCTACCACTTGATCTTTAAAGGCTCCGTCAACAAAACAAGGATGTAAAATGACCTCTTTTAATAAATCAATTCCTTGTTCGAGCAAATCTTCTGAATGACTTAAAAATTTTTCATTTGCTAATGAAAGGTAAAACTTAATATTATGTGTTTTTCCACGTTTTTCAACTGTCGCTGATAAAGAACCACCATATAAGGTTTCTAAATACGTATTTAATTCCTTTTTTGAAGGATATTTTTTCGTTGCAGAACGCATTACATATGGAAGTAACGAACGCTTCGTTACACTATCACGTTCAATCTCCGATTGAAACGAAACTGAAATAAGATTCGTTTTAAATTTATCACTTTTTATCGTTGTTAACTTATATCCTAAGTCATCAAATTGACGAACTTCCATAAATTCACCACCTCTAATTTATTAAATTAAGAATTACCTTAATTTCTTGCACATTAATTATAGGGTATTTTGAACATTAAATCAAAAAAATTCCATTTATTTTTATTAACGGTCTAAATCCCTATTAACAGTTTATTCAATAATCATCATTTAATCCGTGAAATGTTGTGTCACATAATAAGTCCTAATCCCCTCTTCATCTACAACATAAACCCCTACTCCAATTTGATGAAATTCATCATTCACCATATTAGCATAATGATTAGGAGAAGATTTCCATGCATCAAAAATAACTTGTGCTGTTGTTAATGGACTTTGAGAACGATAAATATTTTCACCACTAATATGCACTGCTATTTGAAATTGCTCTTGAAGCTGTGAAAAAGTTAGATGGCCATTATGATCAAAATATTGATACTCATACATATCTTTTGATTTAGCTCTTGCTGTGTCGGTTAACTCCTTACTTTTACTCAATGATTCAATTCCTAAACTTACACGCGTATCATTGACTAAGTCAATAATCTGTTGTTCCATACTTTCAACGAATTCCCCTGAAGCTGGTCTGACTTGGCTACTCTCCTCTTCTGAAGTAGAAAGAGGACTCTCATTTTTGGGTGACTCATTCCCTGTCTGCTGATTTTCACTATCTGTCTTTTCAACGGATTCATCTATTGAGGGCTTAGGAACCTCAGCTTCTTTAGGCGGTGCTACATCTTGATGAACTTCATTAAATTTTGGAATATCCTCTTTTTTTACTAACGTAATTGAAATGTCTTTAGGTAATAATAAGGCGACCGCCTCCTGCTGACATTGACATCCTGCCATCAAACAAAGTAAACCAATGATGAATAAAAATAGTTTTTTATTTTTAATCAACCCCGTCACTTCCTTTTTTTATCCATTATTACTTATTTAATATCAGTTAGAAAACTTATTTTATACCTCTTTTTATTAAAATAAAAAGAACAATCCTATTCTTTCGGATTGTTCTTTTACTTAATTACGCTAATTCTAACGCAATTTCCATCATTTTTGTAAATGTATTTTGACGTTCTTCAGCCGTTGTTACTTCATGAGTTACTAATGAGTCAGACACCGTTAAAATACATAATGCATTCACGCCTGCGTAAGCTGCATTCATATATAAAGCGGCTGCTTCCATTTCAACACCCATAACTCCCATTTTAGCCCATTTTTTCCATGAATCTGCGTCTGCATCATAGAAAATATCAGAAGATAAAATATTTCCGACTTTAACATCAATTTCTTTTTCAGCTGCTACTTTGACCGCTTTACTTAATAATTGATAAGAAGCGATTGGAGCATAAGTCCCTGGTAAATTATATTGAGATGCATAGTTAGAATTTGTACAAGCACCCATTCCGATAATGACATCACGGATTTTTACATCTTCTTGAAGAGAACCACAAGAACCGATACGAATTAAATTTTTCACGCCGTAAAAATGAATTAATTCGTAAGAGTAAATCCCAATAGATGGGATTCCCATTCCTGATCCCATAACTGAGATTTTTTTCCCTTTATAAGTTCCAGTATATCCAAACATATTACGAACTGTATTAAATTGCACAACATCTTCTAAGAAATTGTCTGCAATATATTTTGCACGTAATGGATCTCCTGGTAATAAGACTGTTTCTGCGATAATTCCTTGTTCTGTACAACCAATGTGTGGTGTTGGAATTGCCATTTTATTCACTCCTCTTAAATCACTAATATGCTGTTGTATTTTCTTTTCCTTGAACTAATGAAACACCACCAGATGTTCCAATACGGTTTGCTCCGGCTTCAACCATCACTTTCATATCCTCAGCGGTACGGACACCTCCTGAAGCTTTAACCCCAACTGATTCTCCTACTGTTTGACGCATTAAAGCAACGTCAGCTGCTGTGGCTCCACCTGTTGAGAATCCAGTTGATGTTTTAACAAAATGAGCTCCTGCTTTAACAGCCATTTCACAAGCTTTTACTTTTTCTTCATCTGTTAATAAGCATGTTTCGATAATAACTTTTACTAAGACACCGTTTGCAGCCTCTACAACCGCCTTAATATCTTCATACACTAATTCCCAATTTTGATCTTTTGCAGCCCCTACATTGATAACCATATCAATTTCAGATGCCCCGTTTTCAATTGCTAATTTTGTTTCGTATGCTTTTACTTCTTTGAATGTTGCTCCTAATGGAAATCCAATCACTGTACAAACTTTAACGTCTGTTCCTTTTAACTCATTAGCACAAGTTGCGACCCAAGTTGGATTCACACATACTGAAGCAAAATTGAATTGTTTTGCCTCTTCACATAATGTTAAAATTTGAGCTTTCGTTGTTTCAGGTTTTAAAATCGTGTGATCAATATACTTATTCACTTCCATTGAAATCCTCCTCGAGACAGATTAAATCCTAATGATTTATTTGCCTTTATTAGTATATCTGAAGTTATGAATGTTATATCAGTAATTCATTAGGAACATTCTAAAAAATCAGAATTTAAGTGTTTTCAGTGAAGAAATTATCCAGATTCTTCAACTAACTCACCCTCAATTCTACCAAAAAATGACCACTTTTAAAATCTTTTTATTAGTATTTTGTCGAATTAAGCAGACTTTTTTATCTCAATCCAAGTGTTTTTCCTTAATTGAATATAAATAACGTGAAAAAGTCCGGATCATTAAAAAGACAGGAAGTGCAAAAAATACACCTTGAAAGCCCATAATAGTCGCAGCAACCACCATAATCATCATAATTAATAAAGGATGCATATCAAGGTTGCGACCAATAATGAAAGGCTGTAAAAAATTCGCTTCTATACACTGTAAAATGGCTAAAATAATAATTACAATAATCACTTTATTCCAAGAAATTGATAACGCAAAGACGACAACCGGAATAGCCCCAATAAATGGCCCAATAAACGGAATAAAGTCCGTTAAGCCAATTAAAACGCCAAATAATAAAGCATAATCAATTCCTGCAATCATCAACAGAATGGTTGCAATAATTGACAACGTCACCATAATTAAAAAGACCCCACGAATATATGAACCCAAGGATTCATCTAACAACCCAGCGATTGAGACTGCATGATGTCGAAATCGCCTTGGTACAATTTTTAATAACCCGTGCATCATTTTCTCAAAGTCTTTTAAAAAATAAAATAACGCAATTGGAACAATAATGATATTAACTAATGAGCCAATAATTGAAAAAATCATATTGAAGGTCCATCCTGTAATTTCACGCATATGAGTCGTCAAGGTGCTCATCCAGCTACTATAATCTCCTAAAAAATACTGACTGACATTAAGATTAAACTTCTGATCAAAAATCATAATTTGTGTTTGAATAGCCTCTAAATAAGTAGGCAAATTCATGACTAAATCATGTAACTCTCTTAAAATTGTTGGCAAAAACCATGAAATGACACCGTATAAACTTCCAAAAATAAAAAGATAAAATAAAAAAACGGATAAAACCCTTGGAAGCCGAAGTCGATCAATGCAAAGAATGAGAGGATGAATAACATAGGCTAATAAAAAGGCAATTAAAAATGGAAATAAACTCGACCAAATATCTGAAAGAATATTTCCCCAAATAGGAGAAGTTTGAACAAATAAAAAAACAATGCTTAATAACATTAAGACCACTAATGTATACATCCCAAATTTTATAATTTTTGCATATTTTGAAAAAAATTCTTCCATGTCTCTCACCTCGTTAAGTTCAGCTAGTCGTATCATAAAATTATTCTATGTCTTTATATTATAGGTGTCTAAGTTTTGATTATGCCTCTCCTTTTTATTTTTAAAAAAATAAAAACAGGCTATAGCTTAAGCTATAACCTGTTTTTGATTTTTAAAGCCCTTCATCTTTACTATTTGATGACTTAATAAAAATTGACTGACTCCTAAGATAAACTGGCTAAGTCCTAATGCAAGATAAGGACCAAAAACAAAATGGACGTAATACGATAAGAAAAATGTCAAGAGCGAGGTAAAAGCAATATATGAATATTTAACATACGGGCGACTTGCAAGATTTTCACACCGTGCGATTAAGAAAATCGGACAAATCAAAAGTCCCCCATTTAACATAAATAATAATAAAATCCAATACTCAAAATGAGCCATTTGCATAAATAAAGCACCTAACAAAGTATAAGTCCCAATATAAAGAACAAACACCTTATAATCTAGAATTTGACGCTTCATCAAAAATAGCGCACAAATGATAAGGGGAAGAATTAAAGTTCCCGCTAACGATCCTTCAAATAATCCTGCTAAAACAGTTTGAAGGGAATGAAACTTTAAAATAAATTCATCATAAGTTAAGGTAAGCGGTCCGTTAACAGCACTCATAAAAGGTGAACTAAACATCGGTGGGGTTTGTAAAATTCCTAAATTTTGATTAATGGAGATGCTTCCCCATACCCCAACTAAATAACCAATTAATACAGGGTGTACGAGATATAAATTTCCTTTCGGTTTAATCATTGAAGAGACTAAAATTATTAAAAGACTTGCCATACAAAGAGCGGTAACCGGGGCGTCTAAGGATAACATTAAAATCAATATCATAACAAATAATAATGAGGGACGTTCAATTAAGCTCTTTACGCCTTGTTTTAATGTCAAAAGACGATGATTCGATAAAGAAGCTAAACTATAGTCTACCACCGTTGCAAATCCTAAAATAACCATTAATTTAGTCAAATGAATTTTAAAAATTTCAATGGCAATGGTTGATCCTAAATGACCAATGGTTGAATAATAACCATATTCAACAAATAATCCCATCAAAATGAGTAAGCTAGCAACTAAATAAAGAATTTTAATTTGTTTTTTTTCATTAATAGTTAATCTTAAAGGATGGTTTAATCGTCGCTTAATGGCTAATTTAATCTTTTTCATGTCGTTTCTCCTCAATCTTAAAAAGTAATTCTATTCTATCATGAGATAAATCATTTTGGGATAGCTGTCTTTCTAAATATTCAAAAAAAAATTAGCAAAGCGCTAATTTTTTCCTTATTTATACTCATCTTTTAAGTCTTCTTCTGAAATTTGATATAAGTTAACATGACAATATCCCATTGGATTTTTGGTCAAATAGTCTTGATGATAACGCTCTGCCTGATAAAAGGGGCTCTCTTTTTTTACTTCTACCACAATAGGAGATGCATAATTAGGTTGTATCTTTTGAATAAATCTTTCTATAACCGGACGCAAAGCTTCATCGTCATAATAAATTCCTGTTCGATATTGAACGCCAACGTCCCCCCCTTGTTTATTCAATGAAGTGGGATCAATAATTTTAAATAAATGCTCAAGAAGTCGCTCTAATGAAATAACTTGCTCATCATAATAAATTTCACAGGCTTCCACATGATTCGTATTTTGGGCACAAACTTCTTCATAAGTTGGATTCATCGTGAAACCATCTGTATACCCGACACGTGTGGATAAAACACCTTTTAATCGCTTAAAATAAGCTTCGACTCCCCAAAAACAGCCCCCCGCTAAAATGATTTTCTTCATTATTATTTTCCCCCTTTGCTTAAGCTTGATCCCCTTTACGCTTAACTTTAATTGATTTGGTTAACTCATTGATGACATAACTAGCTGCGATTAATCCCGCTACACTTGGAACAAAGGCATTCGAAGCAGGTGGTAATTGTTGTTTACGAACTTCACTATCTTCTTTTCCAACAATTTTAAGAGTATCCTCTCGTCCAATAATTGGTCGCTCTGTCGAATAAATAACTGGAATTTTACCACTTACTTTTTCTTTTTTTAATTTAGTACGAATCACTTTAGCCACTGGATCATAAGACGTCTTCTGCAAGTCTGTGATTTCAAATTTAGTTGGATCTAATTTATTAGCGGCTCCCATTGAAGAAATAAATTTAATATTTCGTTTTAAACATTCTTTAATTAAATGAATTTTATAGCTAATTGTATCTGAAGCATCTACAATAAAATCAATGTGATGATCAAATAATAAGGAAGCCGTTTCTTCTGTATAAAACATATGCATTTGAATCACCTTACATACTGGATTAATTTCCGCAATACGCTCAGCCATCACCTCAACTTTTTTACGTCCTACCGTCTTATGAGTCGCATGAATTTGACGATTTACATTCGTGATATCTACCACATCTTTATCAATTAAAATTAACGTTCCCACACCTGTACGTGCTAATGCCTCCACGGCAAACGAACCGACACCACCAATTCCGAGCACGGCAACCGTACTATTTTTTAAGATTTCTGTTCCTTCAGGTCCATAAACTAATTCATTTCTAGAAAATTGATGTAACATCTCGTCTTGCTCCTTACTCTTTCTAATTATTTAACTGCTTTGATTATACCGTTATTCTCTCTAAATTACCACGATGACTCACTTTTTTTAGGCTATTTTTTAAAATTTAGTATGAAATCTAAAATACTGGCTATAATAATAGTGTCAAATGAAATGTCATTCGGCAGTAAGTATTTGTTGGTGATTAATATACCTCATTTCCTCGGATTTTAGTTGGTATCCAACATCAAGTTACTGTCACGTAGATGATGTAGTTTAGTTGTTTTATGATGAGTGACCTCTTTCATTTGATAGATGCATATGATTTCATTTTCGTCAGTAGATGTAAAAAATAATATGCGTCTAAATCCCCTGAATTGTGCGTATGGTGATTAGTTGTGAAATCCGAACATTTCTGATAAGGGAATCCGGAGTTCTGATATTGTGTTGAATGCCTAACCATTTTGTTAGGAATCCTAATATATCAGACAGGATACCCACCTGCTCTCGAGCGGGTTTATTATCCTAACACTTACGGCAATTTGGGTTATTTAAGATGACACGGATAGCAATATCCGTGTTTTTTTATTTTATCTCAATTTATTTATTGCACTTTATCGCTTAACATGATAAAATCTAATTCCAAACTGAACCGTCAGATGATTTTTCATTTAAAATAATACACTTCTTATACCACATTTTAAACTCTATCTAGTCCATAAGGACCCTAACCCTTCAGATTAAGATAGATTTTGCCTTGACGGTCACTTTGGGCTAAAAACAAAAAGAATTTAGTTTAGATATAAATGAGATGAGTTAAATTGACCTTGCAATCTATCCAATATCATGTTAAAATTTACTCATCTTCTGAGATATGCGTAAGGTGATTAGTTCTTTAAATCCGAACATTTCTGATTAGGGAATCCGATTCGCTAGTGTGGTGTTGAATGCCTAGCTTTTATCACCTAGGACTCCTAAAACACTAGATACGATGCCCACCTGCTATTTTAGCGGGTTTATATCCTAACACCTACGGTATTTTGGATAAACACGAATCAATATGATTCGTGTTTTTTTTATTTGACAGATTGTAATATTAAGTGCGACACAAAAAAACTCATAAATAGGATCTTTGTT
>OLQY01001821.1_pt1 | contig 16126 bp, 17 predicted proteins | sample 1672851 | NCBI WGS metagenome assembly OLQY01 (sample SAMEA3136730, study PRJEB25190) | human gut metagenome | reverse complement strand
GTCTTGTTCAATATTTAAGGGGAGTAAAAAGATGTTTTTAACGAGTGTTTTAACCGGTGGACAGTGGTTTTTGCCAGTTATTGTTGTGTTGGTAGTCGCCGCACTTTTAGCTAGCTATGCCAAGAAGAAAAAGTTAGCTAAGTTAGAAAAAGTATTGAATATCTTAGGTTATGTTTTCATGTTTCTATTAATGGTTATCCTTTGGATAATGTATTATAGAAAAGAGATGGCATTCAGTAGTGCCTTTATCTATACCGCAATAGTCATTTATACGATTATGTCTGAAATACTAAAGAAGTATAAAAATACTTTAAAGGGAAAATATCAGCGAGCAAAAATGGCATTAGCCGGTATCTATGCTGTAGCAATTGGTCTGATGATTTTAGTAGGTGGGCAATTTTCTTCAGCTGCGTGGCTAATTGCAATTATCTTCATAGTAGTAATATGGGTAATTGCTTATGCGATTGAAAAGTCATAGTAAAAAAGCATTAAAGGTTAGAAAATTCTAACTTTTGATGCTTTTTAAATTCGTAATTTTTAGTTTGTTGTTATTGGGTGCATCGTATTCTTTTTAGTAGAATATAAACAAGGAGTTATCGATGTATCCTGATAAATTTCACTTAACCAAAGAACAAAATAGATGTTTCGCAAAAAAGAATTTGGTTAGATTAGTTTTTACAAATTCACGTTTTGAAGGCGTAAATACTATATTACCGCAAACGCAAACGATTATTGATGGCGTTAATCCGGCTGGTGTATCTATTAATAATTTGAACGTAATTGTTCAATTGAAGCGGGGCTGGCAGTATGTTATTAAAGAAAATAAAGAACTATCGTTAAAAATTGAGCAGAATATTAATCTGTTGGTTGCGAGGTATGATTCGTTAAATCCGGGCAGTTTTAGAACAGGCTCAGTTACTGTAGAACTTGGTAATGATAAAGGTGAATGGAAACCTCAAGAATTAGATTATCAATCTGAAGTGGATATTTTTAATAATTTGATGCAAAAAGATACTTCTATTACAGATAAAGCAATGACGTTAATGTATCATAATATGCGCAATCAACTTTTTGGGGATGGAAATAAAAGAACGGCGATATTAGTAGCGAATAAGTTGATGATAGATCATGGTGCAGGTTTAATTAACGTACCATTGGATAAGTGGGACGTTTGGAATGATTTGATCAGTAAATATTATTTGTCTGGCGACATGAAGACACTTAAGGATTGGACTTATGTGAATGGAATCCAAGGTGTGACTTTTGATCATAAGCAAAATTTACCGAAACCTGATATTAATCCTGAAGACTACGAATAAAATGTATAGCAAATATAAAGGTCTCCCAGAAAGACATAAACTTTCTAAGAGACCTTTTATTTATTAGTATCGTGAAATAGCGAAAGAAACTGTTATAACGAAGCCCATTTCTTGTGGAAATGTTTGAACAAATTTTGATTTTCAGACAATAATCGAAGAATCCCTTGCTGATCACTGACTTTTGCTCCAGCTTCACTAAGGTAAAGCGTAATTGTTGCCAGACCTTGATAATCAATGTTACCTAAGTCCAGATCAATTTCCTTACCATCCTTAGTAGTTATCCCAAGTAAAAGGTGATCAGGATTGAAGTTGAAGGGACTTAGACGGACAATTTTACGATAAACAATAGCGGCTTCTTGAACGTTAGAGAGATTGATTATTGTTTGATATTTACTGGTCAAATTGAATAATTGGGCTAACTTTTTAAAATCGTTATTGCTGTATGAAGTGATCGTTATTTGTTTTTTATCGACTGACCAGTATTGGTTAAAACATGCTGGAAAGGTAATGCCGAGTCCTAAAATCAAAACAATAGCGAAGACCCACCAAGGTTGATAATCAAATCCAGTTACAAATAATGCTAAAAAAACAACAAAGATAGTTCCTAAAACTAAACTTAAAATATGTGGCTTGTTTCCGACTGTTTGCTTTTTAGTAGGTGAAAAATCAAGGGAAATAGTCTTTATTTCATTTAAAGCGTCTTTCATGATATGCACACTTTCAACACTAGTTAAATCCTTTGTCACCTTAAGTTTACCCCCCCCTTAAAAGAAAAACAATATAAAAGTACGTATCATTTGTAAATGCTTACATGGGGGGATTAAAGGTAGGAAATAAAGAAGTACATAGCAGGGAGTGTGAGTTAAGATGAGAGAGAAATCAAGACTTTATAGAATTATTTGGTCTATAGTATTTTTCATTTGGGCAATGTTAATGTTCTTCTGGCATACTAATGCCGTCGCCGGCAAAGTATTCATGATGATCTATACCTTAGTAATAATCGTTTGGGGCATTGTCATTATTGTACAAAGCCGCAAGCATAAGAAAAATACAAATCAATAAAAATAGAGGCCGCTAAAAAACGGTCTCTATTTGGTTATTACCAAATTTTGCTAATTATTTTCCTAATTCAATAATTTGATCAAACATTGCTTTTTCTTGATCAGAAATTTTATGTGCCACTTCAATGACAGCTACTTTTGGATTATTAAGTAAAGTTTGATGAATTTGCAAAGAAAGTTTCGTATCTAATGCACTAGTGGCTTCATCTGCTAATAGAATAGGGCGTTTAGCAAGCAAAGCTCTAGCGATTTCAATTCTTTGAATTTGCCCACCTGATAAATTGCATCCGTTTTGTCCCACAGCATAATTCAAGCCTTTTTCTTTGACTAATTCGGTCAAGCCAGCTTCTGCTAATACTTCATCTAACTGCTGTTTAGTTACAGTTTTACCTAAAGTGATATTAAATTCTAAATCACGATCAAAAATAAACGGCTTTTGATTAATATAGCCGAAGTAGTCATGAGCTTTAGCCCAGTTGCCGTTTAATACTTCTTGATTAATTTTGATTTGACCTTTACTTGGGGTAATCTGCCCAACCAATAGGCGAAGCAAGGTAGTTTTGCCCCAACCACTTGGTGCCATTAGAAGCACTTTTTCACCAGGTTTTATAGCAAAGTTCACATTATTAAAAACTAATTTATTATTTTGTTCATAGGCAACATTATTAACATCTAATTCATCGAATGTTCGAACTGCTTTATTTTCAGAAGTAATAGGTTCAAAGTTTAGAGCTTTTTCAACCTTATCCCACATTGGCTTGGTAGAACGAATTTGATTAATCTGATCAAAAATCATTGTTACCGGGTTAATAAAGTCGTTAGAAAGTTGAACAATCATTACTAGGGTACCAGCACCAATCTGACCGTTAAACATTAAAATAGCACCGACTAAAAATGGAATAATGAAACTGAAAATATCGGCTACGGTAATGATAATAGTTGAAATCATACCTTGAGTATAATTCAATGACCGCAATGCATTTTCCATTTGCTTAGCTTGGTTAATTACATAGGAAACGATTGGAATCTGAACACCATAGAGCATAGCGGTTTTTGAGCCATTGATAGCATCTGAAACTGCTCGTGTGTATTCTGCGTTTTGTTTCTCCCACTTAGCAGATTTTTCTTGAATGTTTTTAATGAAGAATTTTTGAATAAAGCCAGGGATAGCAGTTGCAGCGACAAAGATTAAGGTTAGAATCCAAGAATTAAATAGACCCACTGCAATTGAGATTAAAAAGGCCATCGCTTCTGAGATAATCATTAATTCATTAGAAATCTTAAGGGATTCGATTTGCTTTAAATCGTTAGTCATCAAGTTTAGACCATCTTTTTGAGAATCAGATTGTTGTTCTATTAAGTAACTGATGGTTTTGTCTTTGATTTCTACGTTGATATCTCGCACGATGTCATAACGAATATACCGGTAAGCAAAATTCGTAAACATGATTGCAATTAAGATTCCCGCTCCAATAAGGGCAATAGAAATTAATTGATTAAGAGAACCATGGTGATATTGCGCACTATTTAACATGATTTTTGTGACATAGGCGATGACGACATTTCCGCAAGCACTGATAGCAGCTAGAAGGATATACAGTGCTAGTTTTCCTTTGTTAGCAAATTTTAACGACATATTACCTTCTTTCTAGACCCCACCAAAGTGACCCACGTGATCGTTTTTACTTTGGTAAAAATAAATATAGCATATAAAACATGAAAATGAAATAAAAATTAAAGCTAATTTATTTATAATATTATCTAAGGTTATCAAATAAATTCTTAGATAAAAGTGTTACTTGGAAGTTGTAAGGAGACAAAGGGGGTAAATTATGACTTTATTGTCCGTAAACCATATTTCAAAAACATATCGAAAAACAAATAAAAAAGCCGTTTGGGCTTTTTTATTTGATCTTTTTTAACCATTTAATTAAATCGCGAGCAATAATTTTCTGCTGTCGCGCATTACTAATCTTAGCTTTTTTATCACCTTTTTGCTGTCCATAAGAACCAAAGTCTCCATCATTACCACCAGAGATTGATTTATAGCTTGTGTTAGCAGGCAAATATTTTTGACCTTGTCGATATTTTTGCCAATTTAAAATGCCATCTCGACTAGCAGTAATTGACAAGGCTGCTAATTTTTTGTGATCTAATCTTCCTTTCTGATCTGGATACGCAGCCAAGAAGAAAATTCCTTTTAAGTTTTTATTTTTACTTTGATTTGCATAGCGGGCTGCCATCGCACTACCCAATGAGTGACCACCGATTACATATTTTTCATTAGATTCAATGAGTTGATCTGCTGCCTTAGTTTTAAAAAGAGCCATGTTTAGCGATTTTAATGGTGTAACCGGCATCTGCAACTTTTTTAGCCCAAATAGAGTAGAAATTTGGCGATACCAGCGCTCTCGGATAAAAGACAACAGTCAATTCATTATGCTTCGCTTTAAAAACAGTTTCTTTGTTATCTTGCGCCGCTTTAGTTTTTCATTCAGACGTTAAACCTATTTGCGTATGCTAATAACCAGCATTGATCGGACTGAATACTAACTTGATGTAATAGTTGCTGGTTTAAAGACCGTAAGCAAAACTAAATAATTTATATATGAACTGAAAAAATAGAAAGTTCAAACAACTTTCTGCTTTTTTATTTATAAAAACAAAATATTCTAATAAGTGAAAATGTTAAAACAAAACTAGATTTTTCTTAAAATTAATAGTAAGATTATTTCAATAAATATAGAAAAGGAAATTATGCCATATGGTAAGTATTGTATTTTAGTCTAGAGGGACTAATTTACGCGTTCCCTCTAGAAAAAGGAAAAAATAAACATTAATATAATTTTTCTTGAGGATGAACACTATATATGAATAAATTAAATAAAGATGAACTCGGCTTTAATCGCGTCAAAGAATTAGTCGCAAATCACGCTATTACTCCAGAAGCTAAAAAAGCCATAATTGCGATGCAGCCTAAAACTAGTATAAATGCGGTAACTCAACTTCTTAACGAGACGGCAGAAATGCTTGGAATTCTTAGACAAGGAAAACATATTCCCTTTGTTTCTTCAGACTCTCTTAAACCGATACTACAAAAGGTAAATAAAGGTTTAATCTTAAGCGTTGATGAACTTGAAAAAGTTGCCGATTTTATTCGCGTGAATCGTTTACTTAAACGTTTTTTATCTAAGCAGGGAACACCAATCTTAAACAGTTACGCTGAAGAAATCGGTATTTTGGATAATCTAGAAGAGGCGATTTATCAAAAGATTGAACATGGTCAAGTATCAAATAATGCCGATAAAGACCTAGCAAAATTGCGAATCCAAGTAAAGAAATTAAATCATGATATTAAAGACAGTTTGCAACATTTTTTAACGGGAAAGAAGTATCAAATTGCTTTACAAGATAAATTAGTTGTCGAAAAAGCCGGACATTTCACTTTACCAGTTAAAGCTAGTTATCGTAATCTCTTTCCGGGTCAAATAATTGATGTTTCTAACCACGGTAAAACTGTTTATATTGAGCCAAATAAAGCCGCAAAATTAATTGAGCAGAAGGGAAAATTTCAGTCGCAAATCACAGCAATCGAATTTCAAATTCTAGGTATGCTAACTGCTGAAGTATTTGAAAATTTACCTACAATTAAGCAGAATATGCAAATTATTATTGCTATTGATGTCATTTTAGCCAGAGCAAAGTATTCGTTAATAGTAGCTGGAGTGCGTCCAGATTTAAATGCAGAAAATAGGTTAATATTAAATTGCATGCGGCACCCTTTGTTGACTAACCCAATTCCTTTATCTGTAAAAATTGGTCAACCTACACGAGGACTAATTATCACAGGACCTAACGCCGGCGGCAAAACTATCACAATCAAAACAATTGCATTAAGTGTTTTAATGGCCGAATTAGGTTTATTTTTACCAGCTAAAAGATGTGATATTCCAATTTGTGATCACGTCTTTTCCCTAATTGGTGATCAGCAAGATATTGATAATTCACTTTCAACATTTTCTGGTGAAATGGTCAAAATAGCTCAGATTGTCAAGCAAGCCCAAAAATATAGTTTAATTGTACTAGATGAGCTTGGAAGTGGGACTGACCCAAATGAAGGTTCTGCACTTGCTGTTGCTGTTTTACAAGAATTGCAGCTTCGAGGATGCCTCGTGATTGCCACGACACACTACAGCACTATTAAAGATTTCTCTGTTAAAAGTCCAGCTTTTATGACTGCTTCAATGGATTTTGATTTAGAAAAATTACAGCCAACATATCGATTAATCATGAATCAAGCTGGTGAAAGTAGGGCATTATGGATTGCTAAACGTTCAGGAATGTCTGAGCCTGTTTTGGCTAGTGCTAAGAAGATTTTGGAGACTGGCGAATTCCCGCTGAAAGAAAGTTCAGTGACCTTTAAAAAAGAGATAGATAGAAAAGATACAAAAAAGCTCAAGTTGCATAAAGGTGATATTGTTTTTGTAGGTAATTTAAATAAAGAAGCGATCTTTTATCAAAAGGCAAAAACAGCTAATAAAATTATTGTTTTTGTTGATCGTGACTTTTTGGAAGTGCCTATCAAAAGAGTAAAATTACGCCGTAAAGCTCAAGATCTTTATCCAGCGGGATATAATTTAGATTTATTGTTTGTCAAAGACTGGCAGCAATATAAGTTAAATAAAGATCTAGATCGTGGTTCCAAAAAAGCCTGGAAAAAGTTCAACAAGTAATTGAAAACCTGAACCTCTTTATATGCGCAAATAATAAGAGAGAGTCTACATTTGTCAAAAGTGTAGACTCTTTTTTGCAAGACGATTTAATAAGCAATATTAGAATTTCAAATTTATCTTTTAGATATGATGATAGTAGTGATAATATTTTTAACAATTTAAATTTAAACTTAGATAGTATATGGAAACTGGGGCTAGTAGGAAGAAATGGGCGCGGCAAAACAACGTTTTTAAATTTGCTACGTGGAAAACTAGATGGCCTGGTAAGATTAAGACTTGACTGAATTTTCCCACTTAAACGTTGCAACCTCTTGTTACTCTAAGCGTTTAGCTGCCTCCTAAGTATGTGTGGGGTTTTAAGATTGGGGGCTTTTTACTGCTTTTTAAGTCGTATTTAACATTATTTTTGATTTTTATAAAAACCTCCCCAAGGTGTGTGGGGTTTATTTCCTTTATCTTTAAAAGTCTTATAAATGGCTTTATATCAAGGTTTTTGAAATGTATTGAATATTATTTTATTTTTTAAATAAAGTTCATGTTAATCTATTTGTTTTCCCATTTAATCTTCTTAAAGTGTTGATATAGCAGCATTCCAGGTACATCCTAAGTATGTGTGGAGTTTTATTTCTACATTGCTTTGTTTTTTACTAGTTTTCCCACCAAAACACCGTGAAGCCTTGTAGCTCTAAGTATTAGGCTACATCCCCAGTATGTGTGAGTATTATTTCTTTTATATCTAAAAGTTGAAAGTACTAAAACTGGCCAGTTTATATTGTTGAACCTTTTTTTCCAATTCTCGTTTTTCTTTTTAGATTTTTTCTCACTTTAATGTTCTCTATAAAAAATATCTCTGATTATAATAAGACTGAAATAAAAGAGTTTACTACTAATATTGTTAATCAACAAAAACAGCATCCCCTAGAAACCTATCGCTATAGGGGATGCTATTTAAACACTACTTTATCTAATAAATTTATCCTGATTTCTATTTTCTGCTTGATTTATAAGCGGAACTATTAGGATATACTTAACTAGCTAAACTAAATTTCTTTATCATAACCGAAATATTTATCTATCCTTTTAGTAATACGATCACATACAGCTTGAGCTTTCTTATCGCCAGTTCTAGCATTAACTAATAACTTGAAGAAGTCTATCGTGTAACCTGTAATTTCATCTATTTCGATTGGATCATCTAGATTAGTAATTTTTTTATCATACAGCTTAATATCAGAAGATATTGTTTGTGAATCTAAAATTGCTTTCTTTATGACTTCAAAATCATGCAAATTTTCCTGTAGGACAGCTGCTTTCATCTCATTTTTAGGGATATTTATGAAACGTGGGTCAACATCAGGTACACCTACAGCTTTTGCAAATTTTTGAGAATCCATAAGGATATTAATATCTTTGATTTTTGAGACACCCTGAAGATATGCCACAGGCACATTAAAATAAACAGCTAATTTGAGCCACATTCCAAGTGTAGGCTTTTCATCACCATTTTCATATTTTTCATATTGAGCTCGATCAATACCTATTTTTTCTTCGATGTCTTCAAGTGTGTAGTTACGTTCTAATCTTACTTTTTTAATCTATTCATTTTTATAATCTCAATTCTTTAAATCTTGCTCAAAGGCAGTTATCAAAATTTAGTCAACTAAGAATTCTAATTTTGGGTGGTTTGTTAGCTAACGCTAACCAGAACACCTACCTGCAAGCTAGGGAAATCGCTATTCTTCAAACAGATATTCTTTCCTAGGCGACTTAAGAAAATAATTTAGCTTAAATTTAGCTAAGAAAGGTTTTAATAGCGCTCATTTCTGAGCATCTGCACAAGCTGATCTTGTTGAACTTTATATTAAGATATAACCTTAATTTGATTCATTCCGGCATATTTGTTCTTTCTAAGATTATAGCAAACATATGTTTAATAAGGAAGGGGAAACAAGCATAAAAGCTAAAGAAAAAATCAGATTTATCATAATATTAAAATCTCTTGCTTTCTCGGACAATTAATCAATAAACTGAAATCATCATCAATTATATTTAACTAAATATTAGATACTATAATATATAATAGTACGCGTGGTGCTAGTTAAATCGTTTTAGTTAATAAAAAAGTCCAATCTTGTTAGACTCGACTTGTAAATAGTAATAATAGAAAAGAGTCTGATCTGATTGAACTGCCTTAAGCTTAAGCATTTTAGCCACCATTTACAAGCTAGTTTTAAAGATTTAGTGATAATTTGTCGGCACTGGTATCGTTTGTATGCACCGGCTGAGTTTACTCATCGGCGAAATATTGATCAAATTAAAACTACGGACAGTCTGATTTGGGCTTTGCTTATCTGGCAAGCTAAGACAGGAATTGAATCACAAAGAAGATTCTGTGAATTTTTCAATTGTTTATCACACTCACGTTTTAATCGGCGTTCACGTCAGCTATTGCAATTGATTTATCAGATACGGCAAGAAATGAATAAAAAGGTTGACCTGAATGGACAGTTCTTGATCATTGACAGCTTTCCGGTACCTGTTTGCCAACCAATTCGCAACTATCGTGCTAAAATTTTTCGCGGTTATGCCAACATTGGTTATAAGGCCACCAAGAAAATTTACTTCTATGGTTTCAAAGTTCATGCCATTGTTAGCGATGACGGTTACATTCTTGATTATGTCGTAACAAAAGCATCAGTTCATGATGCCAGGGAGACAGTTGAACTGCTGGAAAATACCCATCCATCTAATTACTATCTTCTTGGCGACGAAGGCTATTTAGGCAAAGAACTGCATCAACAGCTAAAACAAATGGGTTATGAACTTTGGACATCATATCGTAAAAATATGACAGGAGCTAAAAAGCACAATGATCATCAATTGATGGCTATTCGCAGAACAATTGAAAGCGGCTTTTCGCTTCTGACCTATTACAATACCGAGAACAATCGAGCACGTAGTCTGATAGGCTTTCAAAGCTGGTTGGAAATTGCAATTTTAGCTTATAATTTGGCTTATTGTCTAGAACGATTTAACTAGCACCACGCGTACGTTTATGGTTCAATCTATGTTGCCCCAACTCCTGTTACTATTGACGGTAGCCAATACTATAAAATTTCAGGCAAGGATCAATATATCAAAGTAACCAACATTGATGGTGTAACTAGAAAAATTACACATAATGCTTATATCTACCGGACTTCTACTCAAAGAACGCCATATGGTATGACTGCAAGCAGTAAGAGGTGGAAATTCTACAAGGGAAAAACTGTAACCACATACGGTGGCTCCTACAAATTTAAGAATGGTAAACGTTACTTTAGAGTAGGTGGTCCAAGAAAACAATATATTAAGTCTTACAATTTAGGACCAGTTATTAGTTCTAACATTAGTGCTGCTACTACAACAACTACTTCCAAGACAAATACAACTAACACTTCATCAAAAAATGTTGATGAGACTACCGTAACTGTTGATGTCGCAAAATATTATAGAAAGACCGCACCTATCTTGACCTTTACTAGTGATGGTAATCCAAAAATTGTTAAATCAGTTCCTAATGGTACTAAGTTTACCGTAGACCGTTTAGAAAGTGGTGACCGAGCTGATAAAGTGGCATATGCAGTTGGTTCATTTAATGGTGATCAAACTATTTACCATATCAAGGGTATAGATAATTGGATTTATTCAATTGATGTTAAGGCTGATAAGAAGTTACCTGTACATGATTATAATGCAGAGAACTTCTCTTACATCACCTTCCCTAAAGCTACCGATGTTTACAATGCCGATGGAACTATTCAAAACCATAATGGTCAAAAGATCATAAAGCAAATGGGACACTTAAAGGTAGACAAATTAATGTATATTTGGGTTCCGAGCGAAAATAAAGCTGAATTATTCTATCACTTAGTTGGAACCAGTTTCTATGCAACTACTACTCCAACAGCAAGACAAAGTAAAATCGATGTAGGACACGACGCTTATGTTAAAGCTGATGATGTTAAATTTGCCGGAGGAATTAAGTTAACACCATCTAACACTCCAGAAGAAGCACAAGCTGCTGCTTTAAAGAAGTAAAATACGTAAAAAATAGACTGTCGTTATGACAGTCTATTTTTCTTTACCTTAGTAAAATCATACTTTCTATATTTAAGTGCAACATTTTTATCCATAAAAATCGCACCGTTGATGACACTAGGATCAGTCCCATAGCTTAAGAAGAGACAATCATGGTTCTTAAATTGACCAGGTTGATAATCTAAGTTCACCAGATCCAAGAAGCCGCGCACTTTTAACGAATTACCTTGAGTATCAATTAGAACAATATTGCCAGAGTATTTTTTATTTTGTTTTTCAGAGTGACGATTCAATTTTAAATTTGGATCAACTTTTTGATAAGTGACATCGCCGTTAACCGTGTGCTCAGTAATCACGAGTTTTCTAGCCCTTTTAGAATAAGGATCGCCGCGATACCAGGTACCACGGTACTGGCTAGGTACAGTTGTAAGTTTAAAGCCCTTATATTTTTTATGAATATTAATGCGAGGAGCTTCACTAGATGATTTAGTCTCATGACGTACAATTTTTGAACTACTTGATGATTGTGAACTTAAATTTGATTTTGCTGTTTGCTTATTGCATCCCGTCAATAGCGCAGCGGCCATTACACTGATTAAAACAATCGCTTTTTTCATATTTATTCTCTTTTCTTAAATTTAATCTCAATTATAAAATATCTTTGAACAAAATAAAAAGCGACTTAGTTTGCCGCTTCTTTTGCAAATAGCATGTTGATTCCACCAATGAGGACGAATACTGCGCAAAGAATAATTAAAATCTGATCGCCTGAATGATCGAGCATGATCCCAGCAACTACGGAGCTGATTGGACCACCAATTGAAGTACTAGTGCGAATCGTGGTTAGCACACGTCCTAAATATGCATCTTCCGTAGTAATCTGAATCATTGATTCTGACAGAATATTTTGAAAACTAGTTAGAAAACCAAACAAGGCGATGAGCACACTTAATGCAAGCCAATTAGACAGGAAGAAGATCATCATTAATAAAGGAATGGTACTAAGCATCCAAGTGTAGGAGATCGTTTTAACTGTAGGAGTTAGCTTGCCCGAGATGAGTGTTCCTAAGAGAAAGCCACCGACAAAGCAAAGATAGAGTGTACTATAAAGTCCAGTAGAGCCAAGCTTATCGGCTAGTTTAGGTAAGAGAATAATTAACGCTGGTGAAACGAAGGAATAGCAGATACATGACCAAAAGTAGTATTTAAGAAACCTATTTTGGCGAATATACTTTAAGCCGCTGAACACTTTTGCGCGATAGTTATTAGTTTTATCATCAGTATCGTTTGCTTGAGGTTTAGTCGATGGAATTTTTCTTAACGCAATGTACAGGAAGAAGATACTAATCAGACTTAAGCAGCTACAAACCAGCATCAATTGGCCAGCGATTAAAAGACTCAATAAAACACCTGAAAGGGCAGTACCAGCGATATTCACAACTTGATCAATCATACTCAACTTTGAAATTAAGCTGTTTAAATCTTTTTTAGAAGGGACGCTTTCTTTAAGGATTGCACGATCGGCCGGACTGAAGAATTCATCGCACATGGACATAATAGTAGAGATTAAAATGGTCAAAACTATGTCGTGACTCAGCCAGAACATCACTGCCGTTAAAAGGAATAACAAGATAGTTTGAACTAATAGGGATGTTTGACTGGTTCTCTTGAAGGAATGCTTATCAATAATTGGACCGTAAAAATTGATAAGGCAGCGGTAATTGAGAAAATCGCGTTAGTCAAGCCGACTAAAGATGATTTGCCGGTTTGGGTTTGCAGCCACCAGATGATGATCATGCCAAAGAGAGAATTGGATAAAAGCATGGTGGCTCGAGATAATAGGTAAATTTTCTTTTCTAACATTCACAACAACTCCAATTAGATATATGTATTGCGGTTAGTATGCCATAATTTTTATTATATTAAGAAAAAGTTAAAAAAGTAAATCTCTTACTCGTAAATGTAAGTGTTGAAACTTTCATTCTTTTTATAATTAAACTTATCAAGTAATTCACTAGCCGCCCAATCGGTATCGTCGGCTTCAAAAAATGTAGTGGAATATTTTTTGAAGATTTTAATTAACAAACTATCTATAAAGGATGAACAGTTTGTAGGATCAACCGAGCATAAATAAGCGATTTCATTATTTTCTGTAAAAGCAACATTGTTGAGTCGCCCCTGTTTATCCAAATTATAATATCCAGATCTTGTTGGGACTTCAGTAATGAATTCATTCTTACTAGCGGTAAGAGGTGAGACTAATTCATGAGTAGTTTTGTAATATTTATAGAGAAAATCACAACATTTTGAATAAATAGGATCAGTAGCGATAAAAGGCACAACTTTAAAATTGGTTCTTAAGGGATGCTTTAAGTCAGTAGCACTAACTTCAGCCTCAAAGCAATATCTTTTACATTTGAAACCATTTTTTAGCATAAAATCTACGAGTTTAGTGTGGCTAGATTCAATCATGACTTGTAGTGGCTTTTGTTCTTGCTTCCTAATTTCTAGAAATGGTGAAGTGGTTGGAATTTTAATTAAGTTAAACTTCAAGTATATACAAGAGTCATGAAAAAGATTGCGGTAAGTAGAAATGGTACCTAAAGATTGATTGTTTTCAAATAGTTCATATGTTTGAGGATTAATTTTTCTAAGTTTCATTTTCGCATACACCATAAATGTATAAAAGTAAAAAAAGCCACTGTTGCGGCTTTTCTTTATTTCTCCGAAGTTCTAAGTAAACAAATGATGTTGATTATACTGCCTAGCACCCAAACTGCAAAAAGCGTTAAAGAGATAGTTAATGCGATTTGTGAATTGGCAGAGTTAGTGTTTTTCAAGTAGGTAGATATAATCATTGAAATAATACTTGCTCCAATAGTCACATAATCTAAGATTGAAAAAGTTTGATATGCTGCGACAACTTTTACTTGATGATCTTCAGCAGATTCCGGCTCGTCTTTTGATGGTTTTAGCAATGCTTTTAAATAAGCAATAGTGCAGATAAAGCAAATTAGAGCACAAATTAGTGCGACAAACATAACTTTTTGATCACCATTATTGAAGGCCATCCACGCTGTCGCAGCACAAAATGAACCAACTAGTAAAGTTAAAACTATCAGAAGTAGCTGAATAAACTTAGTTGTTTTTCTCATCTCGATTTCCTCATTTCAACAATTTAGTATGTTGCTTAAAATTATATATGATAGAATTAAAAAAACAATCCATTTCTTATAATAAATTAATGAAAGAGGTGCATTTGGTTTTGACAGAAGTCATGATTAGAAAATATAAAGCAGAAGACTTTGATGAACTTGCTAAAGTCATGGATGAAGGACGAATGCAGGAACTTGAAGCAGAAGGGATGGAACAAGTTTTTATTTCGTTAAAAGATGCACCATATCTCAAGTATTTTTTGTCCTGTGATATTTACGTTGCTGAAAAAGATGAGCAAGTAGTTGGATTTGTCGGTCTTGGACGACGCCGTTTAGATTTCTTGTATATTTTGCCAGGGATGCAGGGAAAAGGTATTGGTTCCGCATTGATGAAGACCGCTCTGGCGAAGCTGCCGCGACCAGTAAGATTAGCCGTGTTTGCTGATAATGAACGCGCCAAGAATTTGTATCAGAAATTTGGCTTTAAGGTAACCGAAACAAGGACTGAGAAATGGTCTGATGAATTTCCAATCGTTTTTTCTGAGGACACGATGGAATTGGAATAATTAAGATGAATACAATTGTAAAAAATATTTTTAAAGCAGTAGGAATTTGGTGCACTTGCATTATGCTGTACTTTGTTTTTTCATTGTGGACGCACGTGCGATTACATACTATTGAGCTAATTTTTGGTATAAAAATGAACTTGATGGTAAATAATGGAGTCTCGTTGACGATAACCAATAATTCCTAGTTCTGGCTACTAAGTTTAGTTATTTGGATTGCAATTTATGTAATGGTTAAAGCATTTTTTACTAAAGGAGAAGAGAATGAAAGACGTTAAAAATAGATTAGCTCCTGACTCTACTTGGCAGAAGATGTTCCAAGCGGCCAAAAAAGTACAGGGCTTCCATGAAATATCCAATCACATGGAAGCTGGTGGTGTGGCCGCTGCAGTATTGTCAGAATCGGGAAAAATTTATACCGGAGTGTGTGTTGACACAGCCTGTACTCTAGGCGTATGTGCTGAAAGAAATGCGCTTTTTAATATGATTACTAATGGTGAAACTAAAATCTCACGTGTGTTGGCGCTTTTGTCTGATGGTAAAAATGGTGCACCATGTGGTGCCTGTCGTGAATTCATGGTTCAAATGATGGAAAAAGATTATCAGGATATTGAAGTAATGATGGATTATAAGAACAATAAAGTAATGACATTAGGTGAATTAACACCGGAATGGTGGTTATGATTTGGAGGGATAGGTATGAGTGAGAAACCTTTTATTTTAGATTTTGATAGTAATGAGCATGCAGTTATTGAACCTAACCATGATCAATTCCCATTTAAGTTTCATGGAAAATTAGTGTATGCATTTGTACCCAAGGAGGATATCGGTAACTTTTTAAAACAGGTTCCACATAAGATTTTAGGAAATTTTGATTCCATTTCTTTTCAGCCGGTTTAACTGTCTCGCCTGCCATCTGAACCTTGAGCATCTCAAGAGCACGGATTGCATCTTCGTGGCAAAGTGTGTTGTTACCAAGAACCTCGTTCTCGATACCGCCTTCAGATTTGTTGTTATCTACCATTGCTGTCATGTACTTGTTACCAACTACAAGTGCTCCCTGAACTGCACAGTATGAAAGTCCTACTACAGGAACTCCTCTCATACCGATCTGCTCGTGGTGGCTAGCAAAGTCGATGTGGTTATTTCCAAATCCTTCTGTTGTAACAAATGCTCCATCAACGTCCATCATTTCTACTGTCTGACCAAGTC
>OLQY01001816.1_pt1 | contig 16140 bp, 14 predicted proteins | sample 1672851 | NCBI WGS metagenome assembly OLQY01 (sample SAMEA3136730, study PRJEB25190) | human gut metagenome | reverse complement strand
ATAAAGGTTGGAAAAAAGCGGTTAAACGCTCATTAGAATGGGCAAAAGAAGACGCGGAATAAAATCATATCTAACTATACAAAAATTAAACTATTAATTTAATTGACTGATTTTGGTACTTTATCAAAATCAGTCTTTTTTAACATTCAATAACAAGGGTAACCTAGATAAATCTTCGTAAACACTTACTTAGTGTGTATATATAGACAGTCATCTTTTTTGTGGGTACAATTGCTTTCGGTATTTTATCTCTAGAGTAAGAAAAAATGAAAGATAGTGAATTCTTAGAAAATGCGACCTTAGAGGGGTTGCTAGCTGCTTTTGCTAATGCAACACCACACGAGAATATTGGATATATCATAGAATCATCATATAAACAAGGTTCTAAATTTACAGCTAAACTTGACTATTCAGTGTATCAAGAGAATAACAACTTACTAAATACATATTTCAAAATACCATTTAAGCTAGTTGGGAAAAAGCATCAGTTTGTTATTGAGTCCAATCTAGATAATGACGTTTTTTTTGAATTATTATACAAAAAGATACAATCTTACCACGCTGATAACAATGTCTCTGATAATCAATTCGAAAGAGCTATTCTCTCGAGTTTTTTTTACTTAAGAGGGAGTGCTGATTTTAGTGCAAATTATTATTCTGTCGATTTACCCAGAAAGATTGTAAGTGATTTGTATTTAGATAAACTATTTAAATTGCTAACAAACATTAAAGATTTAAGACAACTAAATTTAAACTTCAGAGAATTACAAGGTCAGTTTATTGAAGGAATACGCAGAAATACACAACTTAGAATAAACCTAAGATATATTATAGACAATACAATTGATGACCTTAAGAATATAAACACATTCAAACATAAAATAATTGAAAAATATATTACAGAAAAAAACAAAATATCAGAAAAATATAATGCAAACTTCATAGACAGATTGATTTTTTATAGAGAAAACATACTAAACAACAATCTAACTAAAGAAAAAATCAATCAATTAAGAAAGAAAATTAATATTTCTAATGAGCCGGCCGATAGCGAACCTGGTCGAAATCAATCAATAGTAAAATTAGTAAGAGAATATTATCCAGAACGATGTTCTGCATGCAATAATGACTATCCTGTAGAAAATAGAACATTTAAGCGTCGAGATAGTGACAAATTTTATCTAGAAATACATCATTGTATTTCATTTTCAGCAGATAGAAGTTGTGACCAGATAGATAACTTAACTAAGTTATGCCCGGCTTGTCATCGTGCATTAACTAAAAATAGAGCTGATGAAGAATATCAAAAAAAACTCATTCAAAATATTCTAGAATCAGATAAAAACATCAAAGAATTCTGTTTAAACTTCACTACTGAAGAAAACTGTATACAATTTATTTACGAGAAATTAAGTTGATGAATGTGATAGATCTATTTTGCGGGGCTGGCGGTTTATCCTATGGCTTTGAACAAGCTGGTTTCAAAACTGTATTAGGAGTTGATATTAATCCATCTGCCCTAGAAACATTCCATAAGAATCATAACAATAGTAAAACACTATGCGGAGACCTTACATCAGACTCATTTAAAGATGAGATAACCAAACACCTAAAAGGGATGAAGATTACTGGAATATTAGGTGGTCCACCGTGTCAAGGGTTTTCCCTGAAAGGTAAGAAACTGGGGTTAAATGATAACCGAAACTATCTCTTTCAAGAATATTTGAAAATCGTTAAAAGGATAGATCCTGATTTTATTGTCATGGAGAATGTTAAAGCATTAATTAGCACTGCTGGCGGTTATTTTTTCAATGAAATAGAGAATCAATTAACTAAACTTGGATTTTCTGTACAAGCAAAAATTCTCAACGCAAAAGAATTCGGAGTTCCTCAGAGCCGAGAGCGTGTATTTATCATAGGGACAAAATACAAGTCTTTTGACTTTAGTATGTTGACAAAAGAAAATACAATCACTGTCTCTGATGCTATAAGTGACCTACATTTTCTAGAAAGTGGTGAAGGATATTTTAAACAAGAATACAAAATTGCTCCTAAATCAACTTTTCAAAAAGATATGAGAAAAAACTCTGATAGTCTGTTTAATCATCAAGCAACGAGACATAGCACTACGGCAATCAATAAACTAAAGATGATTCGTCCAGAAGGCAATAAAAATGACTTACCGCAAGAACTACACGGTAATCAGAAATTTAGTACTACATGGTCTAGATTGAAATGGATGCAAGTTTCACCAACAATTGATACTAGGTTTGATACCCCAAGTAATGGCTGTAATTCCCATCCCGAGTTACATAGAGCAATAACTCCGAGAGAAGCTGCTCGTTTACAAAGCTTTCCTGATAACTTTATTTTTTATGGTAAAAAAACTGAAGTTTGTAAGCAAATAGGAAATGCAGTACCGCCTAAACTTGCTTACTCCATAGCCAAAGTTTTATACAATTTATATAAGAAGTAAAAGATGTTCCAAATTTATCACTCTGATTGTATTTCTATAATGCAGGAAATGAGAGAAAAAAATATAAAGGTAGATCACATCATTACTGATCCACCATATTCAATTTCAGCAAAAAATCAATTTCACACAATGAATACTCCACGTAAAGGAACTGATTTTGGCGATTGGGATTGGAATTTTAATCCTATGAACTGGATTAATTATGGAATGCCTTTATTAAATAATAATGGCTCAATAATTATCTTTTGCTCATATAAATTTATTTCAGATATTTGTAAAAAAATTGAAGAATTGAATGGTGTTGTTAAAGATATTATTGTGTGGCAAAAAACTAACCCAATGCCAAGAAATATTCAACGACGTTATGTTCAAGATATGGAATTTATTATATGGGCTGTTAAGAATAAAAATACAAAGTGGATTTTTAATAAAGATAATGATAAGGCATATCAAAGAGGCTTTGTCCAAACTCCAACGCTATTAGGCAAGGAAAGAACTAAGCATCCGACGCAAAAACCAATTTATCTAATGAAAGAAATCATTAGGATACATACAGAAGAGAAACAAACTATTTTCGATCCATTTATGGGTGTCGGCTCCACTGGCGTAGCTGCTCTTAACTTAGGCCGCAACTTTATTGGTTGCGAAAAAGAATTGGAGTGGTTTCAGTTAGCTCAAAACAGATTAGATGCAGCAAATATAATAGAATTTTAACTATACTGCTGCCGATACTTTTCTAAATTATCTTGAAAATGCTGAATATAGTATTCGATATCTTTTTCTCGGTAACCAAGAATTCGGCCGATTTCACGTTCCACTTTTGGATCAAAACCATTCACCGTGCTTGCAGGAAGTAGTACTTCCATTTGTTCAGCGAGTGCAAGAGATTGGGGTAAATAGACAATAAAATCGGTTAAGCAAACATCATTAATATGACGTTGCACTGTTTTTGAATGAAGCATTCCTTGCTCAAGATAAGGGAGAAAGGCGTCAGGAATACCGAGCTCCTGATTGAATAATGCCACTTGCTTTTCGCCCCTTAACATTAATTCCAGCTCCTTGCCTTCATGCGGCCCAAGAATACCTTTTTCCATAAGAATATTCCTTTCGTTGAAATAAAAAAGGGGATTGGATGATTGACCAGATCCCCTTCATTGTACGCCTATTTGGCCACAATGTTCATCTAAATGACGAAATTATTTTTTCCAATTTTTCAACGCATCGGCAAAGGCATTACCCATCGCACTATTTCCTCTAGGATTACGCTCTTGACGAGGTGCATTACTTCTTGGTTTTGCGCTTAAAGTGCGGTCAGATTTGCCGTCATTTTTGACCGCACTTTCATCTAATCGCATCGTCAATGCAATACGTTTACGCGGCACATCCACTTCCAAGACTTTCACTTTTACGATATCGCCCGTTTTCACCACTTGATGTGGATCTTCTACGAATTTATCGCTTAATGATGAAATGTGTACTAAACCGTCTTGGTGAACACCTATATCCACAAATGCGCCGAAATTAGTCACATTGGTGACGGTACCTTCTAAAATCATACCCGGTTTCAAATCGGTGATTTCTTCCACGCCTTCTGCGAATACAGCAGTTTTAAATTCACCACGCGGATCGCGCCCCGGTTTTTCCAACTCTTTGAAAATATCTTGAACCGTTGGTAAACCAAATTGCTCATCAATAAATTGTTTTGCATCAAGCTGACGTACTACACCTGCATTGCCCATTAAATCTTGGATAGATTGCGCGGTGGCTTGCAAGATTTTTTCCACTACTGGATAAGCTTCTGGATGGACACCTGAAGCATCAAGTGGATTTTTCCCGCCTGCAATACGCATAAAGCCTGCACATTGCTCAAAGGCTTTTGGTCCTAAACGCGGCACTTTTTTCAATTCAGTACGACTTTCAAAACGACCATTTTCATCACGGTATTCCACAATGTTTTGCGCTAAGGTTTTCGTCATCCCTGCCACGCGCGCGAGTAATGGCGCCGATGCCGTATTCAAATCCACACCTACTGCGTTTACACAGTCTTCCACCACTGCATCAAGTTTACGCGCAAGTTGGGTTTGGTTTACATCGTGCTGATATTGCCCTACACCAATAGCTTTCGGTTCGATTTTTACTAATTCCGCCAATGGATCTTGTAAACGGCGTGCAATAGAGACTGCACCACGTAAAGACACATCTAAGTTCGGGAATTCATTTGCCGCAAATTCAGAGGCGGAATAAACGGATGCGCCTGCTTCGCTCACCACAACAGTTTGAGGTTTATTTTCTTTAATTTCTTTAATCACTTCTTTCGCAAAACGTTCTGTTTCACGAGAGGCTGTACCGTTACCAATGGCAATTAATTCTACGTTATGTTTGCGGATCAAGCTGAAAATCGCCACTTGTGCTTCAGCTTCACGACCCGTGTGTGGATAAATGGTGGTGGTATCTAATAATTTACCAGTATTATCTACCACCGCAACTTTAACACCTGTACGTAAGCCCGGGTCCAAGCCCATAGTGCATTTTGCGCCAGCCGGTGCAGCCATCAAAAGTGCGGTCAGATTTCTAGCAAAAACATCAATGGCTTCTTCTTCCGCTTTTTCACGTAAACTTGCCATTAATTCTGTTTCTAAATGCAACGAGACTTTGATTTTCCATGTCCACGCAATCACTTGCTCACGCCATTTATCCGCAGGCTGTCCCGTAAAACGGACATCTAAATAATTACGAATAATTTCTTCACAATAACTTTGGCGACTTCCCTCTTCCGCATCAGGATCCGCATTTAAGCTTAATTGTAAAATGCCCTCATTACGTCCTCGGAACATCGCTAATGCACGGTGAGAAGGCACATTTTTTAATAATTCTTGGTGGTCGAAATAATCTTGGAATTTTGCCCCTTCTGTTTCTTTACCTTCGATCACTTTGGATACGATAACCGCATTTTTCGCTAAATAATCACGGACTTTCGCTAATAAACCCGCATCTTCAGCAAAACGCTCCATTAAAATATAGCGAGCGCCATCAAGCGCGACTTTAGTATCTGTTACGCCTTTATCATCATTCACAAATTCAGCTGCGGCCGTTTCAGGATCATTCTTCGGCTCGTTCCAAAGTAAATCAGCCAATGGCTCAAGACCGGCTTCAATCGCAATTTGCCCTTTCGTACGACGTTTAGGTTTGTATGGCAAATACAAATCTTCTAATTCGGTTTTGCTTTGTGTTGCATGGATTTTGTCACGTAATTCATCGGTCAATTTCCCTTGCTCTTCAATAGATTTCAAAATGGTTTGACGACGATCTTCTAATTCACGTAAATAAATTAAACGAGTTTCAAAATGACGAAGTTGAGTGTCATCCAAGCCACCTGTGGCTTCTTTACGATAACGGGCGATAAATGGAATGGTGTTGCCATCATCTAATAATTGAATAGCGGCGAGGATTTGTTGGGGTTGAACGGTTAATTCTGCCGCAATAATTTGGCTAATTTGTTGATTTAACATTGTCATACTTCTTTGTTATTAAAGGATTCGATAAAAACGGGAATAGAATACTGGTTTTAGACAACAGGCTCAAATATAATTCAAAAAAATTTCTTTTATTTTTATCATGGCAAAATCAAATTACATTACCCGTCAAGGCTGGCTTGCGCTTGACCAAGAACTTAAATTTTTGTGGAAAGAAGAACGTCCTAAAGTTACCCAAGCGGTTTCAGATGCTGCTGCGCTTGGTGACCGCAGTGAAAACGCAGAATATATTTACGGTAAACGTCGTTTACGTGAAATTGATCGCCGTGTGCGTTTCCTTTCCAAACGCTTAGAAGTGTTACAAATCGTGGATTACCACCCGAAACAAGAAGGCAAAGTGTTTTTCGGTGCCTGGGTTGAGCTAGAAGATGAAGAAGGCGAAGTGAAACAATATCGTATTGTCGGCTGCGATGAATTCGATCCCGCTAAAAACTGGATCTCCATTGATTCTCCCGTCGCACGTGCCTTAATCGGAAAAGGTATTGATGATGAAATTCATGTTGAGACACCATCTGGCAAAGTGGTGCTCTATGTGAACCGAATTTGGTATGAAAAATAGCGAAGTAGAAAAACAAAAGAGCGGTCAAAATTGACCGCTCTTTTTTTATTCTATCAATCGGATAAATTATGCTTTATCACCAATTAATACAGACTCTAACGCAATTTCAATCATATCATTGAAGGTTAATTGGCGCTCTTCTGCTGTAGTTTGTTCGTGTGTACGAATATGGTCTGAAACGGTACAGATACAAAGTGCTTTTGCACCATATTCTGCTGCCACGCCATAGATACCAGCTGCTTCCATTTCTACGCCTAAGATGCCGTATTTTTCCATCACATCAAACATTTCAAAATCTGGTGTGTAGAATAAGTCTGCAGAGAAGAGATTCCCTACGCGAACTTGCTTGCCTTTTTCTTTCGCTGCTTGAACCGCTGCTTGTGCCATATCAAAATCAGCAATTGCAGCAAAATCGTTATCTTTGAAACGGATACGGTTTACTTTTGAATCAGTACATGCACCAAGGCCGATGATAACATCACGTACTTTAACGTCCATACGTACGGCACCACAAGAACCAACACGGATGATTTTTTTCACGCCATATTCAGTAATTAATTCTTTCGCATAAATTGAGCAAGATGGGATACCCATACCGTGACCCATAACAGAGATACGACGACCTTTATAAGTACCGGTATAACCCAACATATTGCGAACGTTAGTCACTTCTTTCGCATCTTCTAAGAATGTTTCAGCAATATATTTTGCACGAAGCGGATCGCCTGGCATTAATACAACATCTGCAAATGCGCCTTCAGGAGCATTAATATGTGGAGTCATTGTTTTTTCCTCTTGTTGATAAATAAAAAATCATTTAAGCAAACGTTTTCGCCTGCTTTAAAATACAACACCACGAATGATTCGTGGTGTTGAGAGATAAAGTGCGGTCAAAATTCACCACATTTTAATTACATTGCTACGCCGCTTAACTCGATGAATAAACCTGCGATAGTTGCACTCATTAAGTTAGCTAATGTACCTGCGACAACTGCTTTTAACCCTAAGCGAGCCACATCACTACGACGATTTGGTGCCATACCACCAATACCGCCGATTAAGATTGCGATAGAGCTGAAGTTAGCGAAACCACATAATGCGAAAGTGATGATTGCTTTGGTTTTTTCACTTAATACAACTGCTGCATCTGGTTGTAAATATTTCGCGAACTCTAAGTAACCTACGAATTCATTCACGGCTAATTTCATACCAATCATTTGACCCGCAATTGCAGATTCATCCCAAGATACACCGATTAAGTAAGCTAATGGTTTGAAGATCCAACCAAAGATTGATTGTAACGTTAAATCACCGTAACCGAACCAGCCGCCTACGCCGCCTAAAATACCGTTAATTAAAGCAATTAAACCCACGAAAGCGATTAACATCGCACCTACGTTTAACGCTAATTGCATACCGGCACTCGCACCACCTGCCATTGCTTCAAGCACGTTAGTCGGTTTTTCGCTATCATCCGTTTCAGGTTGTTTATCGGTAAATTGTTCAGTTTGCGGGAATAAAATTTTCGCAAATAATAAACCTGCTGGTGCAGCCATGAAAGAGGCTGCGATTAAGTAAGTCAACGGCACGCCCATTCCTGCATAACCCGCCATCACTGAACCCGCGATAGAAGCTGTACCACCCGCCATAATAGCGAACAATTCAGATTGGGTCATGTTTTTAATGTAAGGACGAACCACTAACGGTGCTTCTGTTTGACCAACGAAGATGTTCGCTGCAGCAGACATTGATTCTGCTTTTGATGTGCCTAATGCCGCTTGTAATGCACCACCGATCACTTTGATGACGGCTTGCATGATACCTAAGTAATAAAGCACAGAAATTAAACCGGAGAAAAAGACGATGATTGGTAAAACTTTCACCGCAAAGATAAAGCCGGCATTTGAAGGATCTGCTAATCCACCAAAGACGAAATTAATCCCTTCGTTACCATACGCAATAACATTTGACACTCCATTTGCTGTCGCTTGTAATGCATCACGGCCATACGGCACATACAAAATAAGGGCCGCAAATCCGATTTGGATCGCCAAAGCCCCTAATACAGTACGTAAATTAATCGCCTTACGATTATTTGAAAATAATACGGCAATGACCAGTAATACGACAATGCCTAAAACGCTACCTAAAATACCCATTTTTTTCCCCTAGGTTGGTTAGATAAGTAAGTGAATAAAATTGTCCTATTCTACTTGTTTTTCGGTAAAAAGTCGGAATATTTTTGCTACTTTTCGATATGTTTGCTTATAAAATGGTCACAATTTTGGTCAGACCACAAAATTTCGCATAGTTTTCAAGTTCTTGGGTCTGCTCAACAGTTGGGACATAAGGGCTGAGCCCTTCAGCATCTCGTGCACCTTTTGTGTGCATTCGGATAATTTTGAATAAAACATCCGGATAATCTTTCAATAAGGAAGCGACTTTTTCCACCAACTTTTCTGCATCAAAAAAATTCGCCACATAAACTAACCGCACTTCTTCCACTTTATTTAATGGCAATAATTGCGCCAAGTTCTTCAAATTGCGATCTAAATTTTCTTGCTTGATATGTCGATGAGTAGGAATGATGTTTTGAGGGACAATGCCTTGGCGATTTTGTCTATCAAAGCACAAACTTTGTAAGCCAAGCCCTTCTCCTTTCAGGTCAAAGAGAAATTTGTCTGTCACATCAATTAAAGGTCGAATTGCTTCAAATTCAAAGAAACCACTGCTATCTAAATAGCAAGTTAGCCCTTCCTCACGTAACTTTTGAAACAACGGAACGAGCTTTTTATGATGAATGGTGGGCTCCCCGCCAGAAACCGTCACGCCACGAATGAAAGGTACTGCATCCATTACTTGCTCATACAAATACTGCAGACTGACTTGATGAGCCCCTTCTGCATAACGAGGAATGGTTTCTGGATTATGGCAATAAAGGCAGTTTAGCTTACAGCCTTGTAAGAAAATACTGGTACGATTCCCCTGCCCTTCTACATTAGAAAAAGGAATAATACGATGCAGGGGAACATAAATATCTGAAAGTGCGGTCACAAAAAACGCTGTTTTCTAGAGTAAGTCATCACTTACGAAAGTTTCATTTGGAAAATCACTAATTCCGCTTGGCAGCAGAATGTGAAAACCGCTTTAAGCAAGTATCCATCTTCAACCTGTTGAATTTCAGACTGAATTTGACAAGGTTCACTTTCGATATCACGTGCTTTTAAGGTGAAATATTCCAATGCACCTTCTGCATCTTGACGAGTGGCGTAAAACTGTTCGATAGGTAAACTACAATCGCTGTTATCAAACAATGATTTCATATCGAAAGTATTACAACCTACACATTCAATTGGTTTTTCAGTTTGAATGGCCATATTTTTCTCCTTATCTAAAAAAGCCGTGATATAACACGGCTTATTAAGTTTAAAATTATTTTGCTGCAACAAAGCCGACGGCTTCGTACACTTTATCAAGGGTTGCTTTTGCTCTTGCGCGGGCTTTTTCCGCACCTTGACGTAAAATCTCGTCTAAAAGTGCTTCATCATTACGATATTGATAGAAACGTTCTTGTAAACCAGCAAGTAAGTTTGACACTTCATCTGCAACAGCTGTTTTTAAGTGGCCGTACATTTTACCTTCAAATTCTTTTTCAAGTTCTGCCACAGATTTATCAGTTACCGCAGAAAGGATATCTAATAAGTTAGACACGCCCGCTTTGTTTTTTACGTCATAACGTACAACAGGTGGTTCATCAGAATCTGTTACCGCACGTTTAATTTTTTTCGCCACCGATTTTGGATCTTCAAGCAAGGTCACCACGTTATTACGGTTATCATCTGATTTTGACATTTTTTTATCAGGATCTTGTAAAGACATAATACGCGCGCCTGCTTTGCCTAAGAAAATTTCAGGAATCGTGAAAATATCACCATAAAGGGCATTAAAACGAGCCGCGATATCACGAGTGATTTCTAAATGTTGTTTTTGGTCATCCCCCACCGGTACGCTTTTCGCTTGGTAAAGTAAGATATCTGCAGCCATTAAAACTGGATAGTCAAATAAACCCACGTTAATATTTTCGGCATAACGTGCTGATTTATCTTTGAATTGAGTCATACGGCTCATTTCACCAAAATAAGTGTAGCAGTTTAATACCCAGCTTAGTTGAGTATGTTCTGGTACATGAGATTGCACAAAGATCGTGCTTTTATTCGGATCAATGCCACAAGCCAAGTAAAGGGCGAGTACATCAAGAGTCGCCTTACGAAGCGCCGCAGGATCTTGACGTACAGTGATGGCATGTAAATCCACCACACAGAAAATACACTCATAATCTTCTTGCATTTTTACCCAGTTGCGAAGTGCGCCTAAATAATTTCCGATAGTTAATTCGCCGGAAGGCTGCACGCCACTGAATACAATTGGTTTTGTCATTGGTTATCCTTTCATTCTGTAAACTGAATTGGTGCTATGATAACAAAAGATAGGGCGTTTTTTAATGATTGAGTTCAAAACAATGTGTAAAAATGCTATATTACGCCCAAAATTTCTACAGCTTACAATCTATAGTCCCAATGAAAAATTATAATGATATGGCTCTGGCACTTGCCGGTGTTTGTCAATCTGTCTTATTAATCAGTCAATTAGCACAAAAAGGCGAAGTTGATCATCAAGATGCATTCCAAACCACCATTCATTCTCTTCTCATCACTCAACCTGAAGATACATTAGCCGTATTTGGCAATAATGTTCAACATCTTAAAGTGGGATTAAACACACTTATTGAGCAACTCACTCAATTAAACGACAAAAATTTGTTGAATTATTGGGGCAGCCTGTTAGCGTTAGAGAGCAAATTAAACAAGCAACCTGAAATCAAACAAGAACTTGGCCGCCGAATTGCCCGTTTACCAGAACAACTTTCTTATCACGACAATCAATTTGATGATGAGATGTTTTCAATCATGGCAAACATTTATGTCGATACAATTAGTCCTTTAGGCAAACGCATTCATATTATTGGTTCGGCATATCATTTACAGCAACAAAATGTACAAGACAAAATTCGTGCGTGTTTGCTTGCCGGCATTCGTTCTGCCGTTTTGTGGCGTCAAGTAGGTGGCAGCAAATGGCAACTGTTATTTCATCGTAAAAAATTAGTGCAAGCGGCACGACAACTCTACTCAACTTTAAATTAATCCTTGGAGAACTCTTATGCAACTTTCCGCATTAACCGCTCTTTCCCCGATTGACGGTCGTTATCAAGATAAAGCCACCGCATTGCGTGGTATTTTCAGTGAATTTGGCTTGCTCAAATTCCGTGTCACCGTGGAGGTACGTTGGTTACAGAAATTGGCGGCGACCGCTGAAATCCAAGAAGTTTCTTCTTTGTCTAAAGAAGCAAACGATTACCTCAATAAAATTGTGGAAGAATTCAGTCTTCAAGATGCTGAACGCATTAAAGAAATTGAGCGCACCACGAATCATGACGTCAAAGCGGTTGAGTATTTCTTAAAAGAAAAAAGTGAAGCTTTACCAGAATTAGCCAAAGTCTCTGAATTTATTCACTTTGCTTGTACCTCTGAAGATATTAACAACCTTTCTCACGCTTTAATGTTAAAAACAGCACGTGAAGAAGTGCTCTTACCTGAATGGCAAAAACTGATTGATGAAATCACCCGTTTAGCGAACGAATACAAAACCATTCCATTACTTTCTCGTACACACGGGCAACCTGCCTCACCAAGTACTGTGGGTAAAGAAATGGCGAACGTGGTTTACCGTTTAAAACGCCAATTCAAACAACTCCAACAAAATGAAATCTTGGGGAAAATTAATGGTGCTGTGGGTAACTACAATGCGCATTTATCGGCCTATCCAAACATCAACTGGCACAAATTCAGTGAAGAATTTGTCACCTCATTAGGTTTAGATTGGAACCCGTATACCACTCAAATTGAACCTCACGATTACATTGCGGAATACTTTGATGCCGTGGTACGTTTTAATACCATCATCATCGACTTCGACCGTGATTTATGGGGCTACATTGCATTAAATCACTTTAAACAACGCACTATCGCGGGTGAAATTGGTTCATCCACCATGCCGCATAAAGTGAATCCTATCGACTTCGAAAACTCAGAAGGTAACTTAGGTTTAGCCAATGCTGTAATGACTCACCTTGGTCAAAAATTACCAATTTCTCGCTGGCAGCGTGACTTAACCGACTCTACTGTATTACGTAACTTAGGTGTGGGTTTAGGTTATTGTTTAATTGCGTATGCTGCAACGCGTAAAGGTATCAGCAAATTAGAAGTGAACGAACAACATCTCCGTGATGAACTCAACCACAACTGGGAAGTTTTAGCTGAGCCAATTCAAACGGTGATGCGTCGCTATGGTATTGAAAAACCATACGAAAAATTAAAAGAACTCACTCGTGGTAAACGCGTTGATGAAAAAGCAATGCGTGAATTCATCGAAAAACTGGATATTCCAGCTGATGAAAAAGCACGTTTACAACAACTTACCCCTGCCACCTACATCGGTGCAGCCATTGAGTTAGTAGAAAAACTTTAAAAAATAAAAGAGCATCTTTTCATGCCCTAAAAAATCAAAGTGCGGTCAAAAACACTAGAGATTTTGACCGCACTTTTTTATTCTTTTTTTACTATTTCCCGTTTCATCATTCACGCTTAATAAATAGCAATCGTGCGTGATCATACACCCAATTAAAAATAAAGGTATAAACTGTCACCATCACCGTTAAACTGAAATCCATCATAAAAGCTGTAATCCAATCCACTTTTAAAAAGTAAGCAATGATCGGCACAGTGAAAATAAGCAAACCGCCCTCAAATGAAATGGCATGTAAAGTACGAAATATGACGCCTCGCTTTTCTCGCGGCCCCGTAAATACTTTATCAAGAAAATAATTAAAGACGAGGTTCCATAGCATGGCAGTTAAGGAAACCAGTACCATGGACCCAAAGAGAATAGAAACACTTTCTTCAGTAAAGAAATACAAAGCGAAAACGGAAAGCAACACAACCGTGGTTTCAAACAAGATTGCGTGAAAAAGTCGCTCAAGAAAACTCATTTGTCATCCTTTACAAAGAAAAAGTGCGGTCAAATTCACCGCACTTTTCATCAATATTTGATTAATTAGTTTTTAATTTATTCCAATATTTTTCGTAAATGTCCACTGCTTCGCCCACATCGCCTTGCATAATGCCTTTTTCAATGTTTTCAGCAGATGGGAACAAGGTTGGGTTATTCGCCATTTCTGGTGAAAGTAACGCTTTCACGCCTTCATTTGGCATTGAGAAGCCCATTTTTTCAACCACTAATTTCGCATTTTCAGGGCGAAGTAAGAAGTCGATAAATTTATAAGCGCCCTCTGTATTTTTCGCACCTTTTGGAATCGCGTAGTTATCCATCCAGAAAATCGCGCCTTCTTTTGGATACACAAATTGGATACTTGGATTTTCTTTGTGTGCTAAATAAGCCGAACCATTCCATAACATACCGATAGATGCTTCACCTTGAACAAACGGCACTTCTGGTGAGTCTGAGTTAAAGGTCACCACATTTGGTAACAATTTCACTAAACGCTCGTAAGCGGCTTTGATCTCTTCTTCATTCGTGGTGTTTGGTGATTTACCATCTAAAAGTAATGCAATGTGGAACACTTCACGCGCATCACTGGTTAATAACACTTTGCCTTTAAATTCTGGATTCCATAAGTCAGCCCAGCTTGTAATTTTGCTTGGGTCAATATCATCCGCATTCACGCCAATACCGGTTAATCCATAAACGTAAGGTAAAGAATATTTGTTATTTGGATCAAATTCCTTGTTTAATAAATTTGCCGGAATTTGTTTAAAATTACTTAATTTGCTGTGATCAAGCTCTTGTAACATGTCTTCTTTCGCCATTTTATTGACGTAATAGCTTGATGGGAAAACTAAATCATAACCGCTACCTGTACTAGAGGTCAGTTTCAATTTAGCATACATTTCTTCATTACTTTCAAACGTAGAATAAATCACTTCAATGCCCGTTTCTTTGGTAAATTCCGCAACCAAGTTTGATGGCACATAGTCAGTCCAGTTGTAAACATACAGTTTTTCAGCAGCAAGTGCAGCAGAGGTTGCGGCGAATGCAACTGCAGAAAGACAAAGTGATTTAATGTATTGAACAGCATTTTTTTTCAATTTATTGACCTCCTCAGGACAATCAAAATAAACCTAAGTAATCGTTTACTTGTATAAACTTGAGGGAGTATAGCACCTTTTTAGCAAAAGGTTTGACATATTTTCCCATCAGGGTAAGATTCCCTCAATTTCAATTTTATGTTAATTAGGCATCAATCATGCTCGAATTCGCTCATCAAGAACATATCAAATCTTATTATTTCGACAGTCGAAACCAAACCTTCGAATTGCCGCCTCTCGCTCAGCAAGAAGAAGCGGATGTTTGTGTTATTGGTGCGGGTTTCTTCGGTTTATCAGCCGCCCTTGAATTAGCAGAAAAAGGCAAGAAAGTCATTGTGTTAGAAGGCGCAAGAGTGGGATTTGGCGCATCCGGCAGAAGTGGCGGTCAAGCTATCAATGGTTTTGAAGAAGGCATTGATGAATATATTGCTCAAATGGGCTTTGATAAAGCGAAAAAACTTTGGGATATGTCGCTAGAAGCCATTGATATTATTGATGAACGCATTGCTAAATATGGTATTCAATGTGATTGGAAAAAAGGCTATGCCACATTGGCTTTAAATGAACGTCGTATGGACGATCTCATTGAAATGGAAAAAGCTAGCCATGCGACTTTTGGCTATGACAAGATGCAACTTTGGGATAAAGCCAAACTGAAACAACATTTAGGCAGTGATATTTATGTGGGCGGCTTATACGATAGTAATTCAGGTCACTTACACCCATTAAATTATTGCTTAGGCTTAGCAAAAGCCTGCTTAAATTTAGGCGTGCAGATTTACGAGCAATCCCCAGTTGTGGATTTAGTGGAAAAATCAGGCTGTATTGAAGTCAAAACCGATAAAAGTGCGGTCATTTCTCAAGACGTTATTTTAGCCACCAATGCCTATATCGATGCACTACCAAAATCCATCCATCGCGGCATTAATCGTAAAATTTTGCCAGTAGAAAGCTTTATTATTGCGACCGAACCCTTAGATCAAGCCACGGCTGATTCCGTGATCAATAACGGCATGTCTGTTTGCGATAACAATATCTTGCTCGATTATTATCGTTTGAGTGCTGATAACCGTTTGTTATTTGGTAGTGACTCGAGCTCAGAAAAAGATATGGTGCAAATTATGCGTCGCAATATGTTGCATGTCTTTCCACAATTAGAAAATGTCAAAATTGACTATGGTTGGGCGGGACCAATTGATATGACACTGAATGCAAGCCCGCATTTTGGTCGTATCTCTCCGCATATTTACTTTGCACAAGGTTACTCGGGGCATGGCGTCGCTCTCACTGGGCTCGCAGGACGCATTATTGCAGAAGCAATTTTAGGTAATGACGAACGTTTGAGAATTT
>OLQY01001800.1_pt1 | contig 16312 bp, 26 predicted proteins | sample 1672851 | NCBI WGS metagenome assembly OLQY01 (sample SAMEA3136730, study PRJEB25190) | human gut metagenome | reverse complement strand
GAACTGCGATGCCCCATTAGGCTGGCAGGGTAGGAATCCCCCGCCTTCAGGCGGGAGAGGAGGTCAATGGACCCTCACCGTGCTCGGCACGCCATGCGCCACCGGCCATGTGGCCGACGAGGACAAGGCCATCGGCGCGGCCATGAACTGGTGCCGCGTCAACGGCTACACGCCCCGCGGCCTGCGCGTCGCCGCCCGCACCGGCGTCGCCGGCGGCGAGCGCGTCTCATACGAGGCGGCGCTGTGACCGCAAAAACCCATGCCCCGCGCTTCGGTGCTGGGGTGTGAAAAGCCCCATGCCGACTTGTGTGAGTGAACGCCGGCATGGGGCTCGGCCGTAAGTGCATTGTCCGGCCAAAGCCTATTCTACCGGCCCGACGCATAAGTCGGGACATGATAGATCTTTCGAAGTATCCGGCCTCGTGGAGGTCGTATTACTCCCATGTCGACCGGGGCGGCGCCGTCTGCGCGGGCGTCGCATGCCTGGCCATAATCTTCGTCATTCCGATAGTCGGCCGTGGTTGCCTCCCCCTCCCGCTCGTCTGCGCGGTCGTCGTGGTGTTCCCCTTCGCGCTGTGCGCCGGCGCCTTCGTAAGCCGCTCCGCAGTCAGGCCGGTGGAGTCCCGATGAGGCTCCACGACTATCAGGAGAGCGCCGTCCGATTCGCCCTCGCGTCGTTCCGCGACTACGGCGGCTGCGGACTGTTCCTGGACATGGGTCTGGGCAAGACGCTGACGACCATCGCCATCATGGACATCTGGCATGCCATGCACCCGGACTCCCGGTTCCTCGTCGTGGCGCCCAAGACGGTCGCCGTCAACACCTGGCCGGACGAATTGGACAAATGGTCGGACTCCCACCGGCTGGACTACGCGGTCGCCTGCGGCGCCAAGCCCGATCCGAGGAAGCGGGCCGAAGCGCTGGAGGCGAACGCCACCGTGACCATCATCAACCAGGAGAACCTCGGCTGGCTGGACTCGCACGTCGACGTCTGGCCGTGGGACTGCATCGTGCTGGACGAGCTGTCCGGCTACAAGAGCCCCACCGCCAAACGCTTCCGCCTGCTGAAGCGACGCCGCGGCAACCTGTCGTCGGCGCCGGGCGGGAGCCGGCACGGCAGGCCCGTCTCCTGGGTGCTGGGCCTCACCGGCACGCCCGCCGCCAAGGGCCTCATGGACCTGTGGGCGCAATGCTACCTGCTGGACGGCGGGCATGCGCTGGGCCCCACGCTGACCTCCTACCGCCAGCGCTGGTTCGTGCCCGGCCGCCACAACGGCGACGTCGTCTACGAATGGCTGCCGCGTCCGGAGGCGTACGGGCGGATCATGGGCGCGATAGCCCCGTTCTGCCTGACCATGCTGGCCCGCGACAAGCTGCCCGGCCTGCCGCGCCGCACCGTCATCGACCACACGGTCGCCATGCCGGACGACACGAGGACCGCGTACGACGCGTTCCGCCGCGACAAGTGGATGGAGCTGGACGGCGCGGAGGTGTCCGCGTCGAACGCCGGCGTCCTGTGCAACAAGCTCACGCAGTTCACCGCCGGATGCGTCTACCCGGACCCGGGCGTGGACGCGCCCGTCATGCGCCTGGACGACGCGAAGCTCGACGAGTTCGACAGGATCCTCCAGGAGTCGCAGGGCGAGCAGATCCTCGTCTTCTACCAGTTCCGCGACGAGCTGGCCCGCCTGAAGGCCCGGTACAAGGGCATGGTGCATACGACCGACGAGCCCGGCATCGTCGCCGAGTGGGACGCGCACCGCGTGCCGATACTGGCCACGCATCCGTTGAGCAGCCGCTTCGGCCTGAACCTCCAGCATTCCGGCCACATCGTCGTCTGGCTGAGCCTCACCTGGAGTCTTGAGGACTACACGCAGGCGAACGCCCGCGTCGACCGGCAGGGCCAGGAGAGGCCGGTCCAGATCCATCGGATCATCGAGCCGGACACGGTGGACGCCCGCAAGCTGTCCGTGCTCGCGGGCCGCGCCGAGCTGGCCGGCGCGGTCATGGAGGAGCTGCGCCGCGATTAACGGCGTTCGATGACGGCGCGGGCGAACAGCGCCCGGCCGCCCACGGTCGGCTGTCCCGGCATGTCGACGAGCCGCCAGCCGGGGTCGGCGGGCGTCCAGCGGGTCAGGAACGTCAGGGGGACGGCGACGGGGCCGTCCCAGTCCGCGGGCACGTCCGCCACCTGCCCGCATTCGAGGATGTGGGCGCCGTCCAGGAACTCCGGGGCCTCCGGGGCCGGCGCGGCCGGCCGGAAGGGCTCGCGCGGAAGTGTGGACGGCAGGTTCGTGTACCAGACGATGTTGCCGAAGCGGCGGTGGCGCACGCCGTCGATCATGACGTCGCACGACTCCTTCGGCGTGGTGGCGTCGGGCGTGGCGAACGCCATGGAGCCGTTCCGGCGTCCGAGCCAGAGGCGGCCGGACAGGAAGTACGGCGCGATGGACACGGCCTTCGCCTGGGGGAGCGGCCCCATGACGGAGAAGAGCCCGCCCCATTCCTCCAGCCTGGGGATGATGGCCGAGAGGATGCTGAACGGCGGGTTGGTGACGACGATGTCCGCCCGGTCCATGAGGCGGCGGGCCTCGACTCCGAGCACGCTGCCCTCGTCGTCCAGTTCGACGGGCTCCGGCCGGTCGTCCGGCCCGTCCCATTCCCAGCGGCGTCCGAAGCCGAACAGGGGACCCATCGGATTGTACTGGCTGGCGGTCAGATGCGTGATGCCGAGCCGGTCCCAATGTCCGAGGCAGAAGCGGACGAACGCGCTCTCCGGCCCGTCGCAGGGGCAGAGGACGCGCCGTCCCCGGAAGTCGTCGGCGCAGGGGAGGAGCTCGACCTCCACGTCCTCGAGCCGTGTGTAGAATTCGTCGTTGCGGGCGTTGCGCGCCGCGGTCAGATTCGAGTTGCTTGCCATGCCGGACGATATGCGTCCAAGACCATGCCGGAAGGCCCCTCTGGAATCCTTACGCTTTCGGCCGTCCTTTTTCGGAAAATCTCCAGTCGGACAATCGGGCCGGTTTCGGCGACGGAAAAGACGGAGGACAAGCCGTCTTCACACTTTCATCACATTTATGCGTCCGTATGCACTTCGTATGCAGCCGTATGCAGTCCGTATGCACTTTTTCGGCTCGAGCAAAAAACTAGGCGGGAGTAGGGCTGAGAGCGCATGCAAGAAGCCGTATGCACTTTATGCACCTCTTTTGGGAGTTGGAGCTTTTTCGGCCCTTTTCCTTTTAAGGGAAGTGCATACGGTGCATACGGCTACATACGCCAATGCCGCGAATCAGGCCTTAGCCCTACTGCCCGTAGGCATCGAAGCCTCTTCTGCCTGTCGAATCGGAAAGTGCATACGGCAGTGCATACGGCCTTTGCCTCCATTGCTCGTCCGAATCGGAGATTTTCCGGCCGGCGGTCAGGACGCATGCGCGCGGGGAATCCGAAACGACAAAAGGAGGACCCATGGAAACGATATTGACGCCCCGACTGCTGTTCGACGGCGAGGACAGGCCGGTGGAGGGCGGCCGCTACGGCATGGTCGAGATGACCCCATGGCGGGTCCGCATGCTCGGGCACGTCGCCAGAGGAGCCGGACGCGAGATCGGACTCACGGCGAAGAGCCCCGCGTACTCCAGGAAAGGCATGCTGGAGCTTGCCGCCGACGGCTCCATCCTCGCCGGGCGGGAGACGCTGGCCCGCCTCTCCCGCACCGTCGACGAGGAGGTGGAGTCCGTCCCGGTGCTTCTGCGCACCGTCGACGCCGACGACAGGACGCTGCGCGCATGCCGCCTCGACATCGGCGACCGATTCGCCGAGAGGTACATCGACCCGCTCGTCACCGATGAGTTCCCCGGCCTCAAGGACGCGCACAACGTCATCTGCGCCGTCCGCGCCTACATCAACTGGGAGGACTTCGGCATGGACGGCATGGTCCACCGCAAGGGCTGGCCCGCCCCATCCCGCCTCATCGACACCATCCGCGCCAACTACGGCGACATCGTCCGATACCGCGAATGGGCCGCCATCGCCAAGACCCGCCACCATCTGGGCCTCAAACTGCCCCTCGCCATCATGCTCGTGGAACGCTGGTCGAGCCCGTCGCGCGTCGACGCCTTCTGGCGTCCCGTCTTCGACGGCGAGCATCCGCTCGACCCCGACTCCCCGCAGCGCTGGATGCTTGACCGCGCCGCCGGACGCGACTTCAGTCAGAAGGACACCCTCAGCCTGCTCATCACCGCATGGAACCGGTGGATGCGCCAAAGCGTCGGCGAGGCCATCCCGCTGGACGATCTGGAGACCGACCTCATCTTCTAGACGGCCGGCATAGCCCAATCGGGAACGGACAAGGAGGCCAATCATGGCGCAGGACAGGAACGGCAACAACCACAAGGCGGCGGGACGCCCCGACGGCGGCCAGTTCGACAAAAAGGCGGGCCAGGGCACGGACGACGATCTGGAGGAGGCCGCGGCCCCGGAGATTCCCGCATGGGACCACATCAGGGACACGGACGCCTCTCGCGAGGCCCTGCTCGAACTGGCCCGCACCATGAGCTCATGGGACGGCTCGTGCGACTGGGCCGACGCGTACGAGCCGGACGAGCTCATGTCCGGGCTGGGATTCGATCAGACCGCCGCGATGACCCTGATCGATGCCGTCGGCGACGACTACTATCCGACCCGCGGGTTCGTCCGGTTCAACGACGCCGGCATGCTCGAATCCGTCGACGAGTCCGACCTGGAGGACCAGGCCGCCGACGAGGCCGACGACATCCGCCAATACGTGGAGGACACGCCCGGGGCCCGGGAGGAGCTCGACGCCGACACGCTCCAAGGCGTGCGCGACGGCGACCCCAAGGCTCTGCTGGAGGCCGCCCGGGAGGGCAACCGCTGGGACGGCGCGTTCGACTGGGCCGACGCGACCGACGATATCGAATTGCTGTCCGGCGTGTACGGCTCCGGCCAATACGACGCCCAATGGCTCGTCGACCGGGCGTTCTTCGGCGACTACGAGCCGGGGCACGACTACATCCGGTTCGATGGCTACGGCAACTTCGAATCCATCGACGAATCCGACCTCGAGAAGGAGGCGTGGGACAACCGCGAGGAGATCCTCGACGCCGTCCAGAGTGCCCGCGATGACATGGACTTCACCAGCTGGACCGGCGACGACGTGGCGGACACGCTGGCCAAGCTCGACGTCAACGGGGAGGACTGAGACATGCGTGACGGCAAAGGCAACAACCACAAGGCCGCCGGAAGGCCCGACGGCGGCCGGTTCGACCGCAAGGCCGGACAAGGCTCGGACGACGATCTGGACATGGCGCCCGCGTTCGATCCCAAGCACCTGACCGACGACGACATCCTGGCGCTCCGACACGCCAAGGGCGCAGAGCTCGAGGCGGCGCTGGCGCTGGACGAGCCGAACGTCGACAGGCGGCTCGCCTTCAACCCGAACCTCGGCTGGGACGACCTCAACGCCCTGCGCGACCGGCAGACGACCAACGCCATGAGGCGCCATATCCTCGACGGCATGTGCGCGAACCCCGCGTCCGAGGGGCACCACATGGAATTGCTGGACGAGATCAAGCGCCTGCCCGCCGCCGACCGGCGCATGGCATGGACCTGCATGGCCCAGAACCCGCGCCTCGACCCCAAGGCCGGCGCGCGCATTGCACTGGATATGGGCACGACCCGCGCCTATATCCCCGTGGCCGAGACGCTGGCGGGCAGTCCGCGCCTGACCGACGAGACGCTCGCCCAGCTGGTCCTCAAATTCCCGGAGGATTCCTACCTGCTGCACCGTATCATCTCCAATCCGGCCGCGGGCGACGGCGCGCTCATCGCCGCCGCCAACCGCTCGCGGGACGGCTTCGACGTGGAGGAGGCTTGGAGCCGCGTCGGCGACGTCCGCCGGCTTGCCGACGTGGATGCGCGCCGCGAGCCGGTCCGCCGCGGTCTGGCGCGCAACAGGACCCTGCCCGACGCGGCCGGTCTGAAGGCCATGATCGGCGAGGGGCCGGTCGACCCGGATCTGGCCCGTGGCATCGCCCACGCGCCCGCCGCCGACGCCTCCACGCTCATCCGCCTGGCCCGCGCCTGCACGCGGAATGTCCGCGTGCAGACCGAGATCCTGCATGCGCCCGCCTGTGACGACTTCGTGCGCGGGGCGCTTGGGACGGTCTCCGAGGATCCCGGCATAAGGCAGTTGGCATGGAGTACGATGCGCGACCCGAACGGGCTAGGGCTGGCCGATTTGAGCGATCGGCCCTCGTTGATCGGCGTCTGCGCCAATCCGCGCATGACCGAGGCCGTGGCGGGCGAAATCGTGCGCAAGGCGGGCGCGGCAGCCGCCACACGGCTTAGGGATAATGAGGCTTTGTCCGAGGGCTTCAGACGCGGTTTGGTGGCCGCGGCCGGCCGGGACGCATGACCAACAATACGGCGTGCGATGCTTGATAATTGAAAAGCCTCCGGCCCCGCGTCTTGGAATCACGCGGCGCTTGGGGGCGGCTCTTGAAAAAGAGCGGAGAATGTGGCCTTGGGGTGCGGTTATATGCCTTTGGAGACAGCATTTTCATTACTCTCTTCCCCGCGCATGCGGGGGTGATTCCACACGTTGCTGATGCCGCCCGTTCCCCAGGTGCTCTTCCCCGCGCATGCGGGGGTGATTCCCGCTTCCGCCTTGACGAACTCCTCCGGGCATGCTCTTCCCCGCGCATGCGGGGGTGATTCTAAGCAGGCTCACCACGGCTCACCCTTCAGTGGCTCTTCCCCGCGCATGCGGGAGTGATTCCGATACGGCAGACCAACGGGCAGGAGGCCATCACTCTTCCCCGCGCATGCGGGGGTGATTCCATGACCGCGCCGCGCGTCGAACTCCATGCCGCTCTTCCCTGCGCATGCGGGGGTGATTCTCACCACCACGCAAAGCTCCAGCTCCATGACCGCTCTTCCCCGCGCATGCGGGGGTGATTCCGTTTATGCTACCCCCACCGTGAGGTCTGTTGACTCTTCCTCGCACACGCGGGGGTGATTCCGGCTGGGACTTTCCATATCCGCGCGACGCATAGCCATAAGTATGATTACCTCTATTGTCAGGCCATTCACTAGGATCGGCCGCTTCACGCGCCAGATCATTGCCGAGCTTCGCAAAGTCGTGACTCCGACCGTCCGCGAGTGGGCGGGGTGGATTACGACTGTCTTTGTCTTTGTCCTCCTGCTCATGACCCTTGTGACCGGCATGGATTTCGGCCTGGGCAAGTTGACCCTGTATATCTTCGGCTAGAAAGGACTTTGTGTTAATGCTGAAAACCACTCTCACCGCCATCGTCGCGGTTCTTTCCCTCCTGCTCTCCTGCCTTATCCTCATGCACAAGGGCAAGGGCGGCGGCTTCTCCGCCTTCGCGGAGGGCCTGACCGGTTCGGCTGAAAGCTCAGGCGTCGCGGAAAAGAACCTGAACCGATGGACTGTCCTTGTAGCCCTGCTGTGGGCGGCACTCATCATCGCCGTCGACCTGCTCTAAGGAGGAAAGTCAATGCCGAAATGGAAGACCGTCCCCGTTGACGGCTCTCACGACTGGGACGGGGGCCTGAAGACCCTGCTTAAAACCGCCGATAACTCCGATTCCGACGCCCCATTGGAGGTTGATTGGGCCGACCCCAATGCCATCGCCGTTACGCGCGAGATGGTCGCGGACGCCATGCTGCCCGCCTTGACCGGCGCCCTCCAGGGGCTTGCGGGTCAGTTCGCGGACCTGCCGGCAGTCGGGCGGCTCGCCATCATCGGCGGCATCGCGGACGCGGTCGAGGCATTGGAGTCGTTCATGGGGCCAGTCATCGTCTCCCAGACGAAGCCCGGCGAGCAGCGTGTCCGCGCCGCGCTCGACCTGAACGACGAGGGATGGAAAGACCTGGCCGAGCAGGCCGGCGCGATCGCCCGCACCGTCACCGAGGCGCGCGAATGCGGCTGCGGCAATCTCCACGCCTGCGAATTGGCCGACGGTTCGGGTCTGTTCGTCGGCGTTAAACCGGGCGAACCGCCGAAATTCTGCCTTGCGCCATGGTGGCAGGCGGAGGAGGAGACGGACGAATGACCCCGGACCAGGTACGCGGCATGCTCTACGGCCTGGCCGTCGGCGACGCGCTCGGCGTGCCCTATGAGTTCAAAGGGCGCGGCATGTTCCACTGCACCGGCATGGCCGGCCATGGAACGCACGACCGGCCGGCCGGCACATGGTCGGACGACACGGCCATGACGCTCGCCACACTCCACTCGCTCATCGAGAACGACTGGAAGGCCGACCCAGCCGACCTGCTCGCCCGCTACCGCAATTGGCTCGACGCCGGCGCCTACACGCCGGACGGCGAGGTGTTCGACTGCGGCCTCACCTGCGCGACGGCCATCCGCTCCGGCCGCGGCTCGACGGGCGAGCGCTCGCAGGGCAACGGCAGCCTGATGCGCATCGCGCCGCTCGCCATCCGCCACCAGTCCGACGAGGCCATCCGCGCCGCGAGCGCCGTCACCCACACGCACCCGCACGTCATGGACATGTGCGTGCGCCAGGTGCGGCTGCTGGAGCGGCTCGCCGACGGCTGGACGCCCGACCCGGACCCACGGCCTACGGAGGCTATCCGTTCCGGCGGCTTCGTCGACGAGACGGCCGACGCGGCCCTGTGGTGCCTGGCGACCACCGGCTCGTACCGCGACTGCGTGCTGGCCGCCGTGAACCTGGGCGACGACACGGACACCACCGCCTGCGTCGCCGGCGCCATGGCGGGCGTCAGGTACGGCTACGGGGCGATTCCCGCCGAATGGCTGAAGGCGCTCAGGGGAGCGCCGATGATCGAGGCGCTGGCCGATGCGGCCGTGCGCGACGCATAGCATGTGGCACGGCATGATGCTTGATAATCGAAAAGCCCCCGGCCCCGCGTTCAGGATCACGCGGCGCTTGGGGGGCTCTTGGAAAAGAGCGGAAAATCCGGACTTAGGAGGCATGGCCATAACCTCGGAGGCTGCATTTTCATTACTCTCTTCCCCGCGTACGCGGGGGTGATTCCAACGACCAGGGCGCCCAGCGCGCCAAGGCCCACTCTTCCCCGCGTACGCGGGGGTGATTCCTCCCGGGACGCATGGCGTACCACAGCTAGAAAAAGGAGCCAATGCCATGACACCACAAGCCAAATGGGCCGCCGAGACCGGCCTCGACCCCGACGACTACAGTGTTTGGGACGACAATCAGTCCGCCCAGCGCGCCAAGGCCCACCGTTGGGCGCTCGCCCGCGCGGACGAGTACTGCCCGGAGGGGATCCACATCGTCATCAACCGCAACTGCGGCAGCGTGCAGCTGGTCAGAGGCCTCCATGTCGCCACGCTCGACGTGGACGGCGACGGCGTTCCCGTCGCCACCTGGTACGGCGCCGTGCGCCCCGGATGCCTGTCGTGCGTGCGTATGGGCGAGCTGGACCAGAGCTGGTTCGACCGCAATCCCGAATACCGCTCCGCCGCCGGCCCCGTCGATCTGGACGACCGCGGGGATTCGGGGGAGGATCCGTACTTCGGCCTGACCGACATGTGGAACGGCACTCCCCAGCGCGACGAGTGGGGGCGCGTCGGCTGCTACGCGTGGGCGATCGACCGGCTCATGGGGGAGGACCGCTGATGGCCCGCACGTACAAGGACCTGACGGACCATGCCGTCGACCGCGTGACGGGCGGCGCCGAGGAGGATTACGCCCGCGGCCACGCGCGCCGCGTCCGCCACATGGAGGCCGGCGGCAGGCTCGTCCGCCGCATCGGCAAGTGGAGCAATCCGCACGGCTGTGCCGCGCCGGAGTGCGGCTGGTGCGCGGAGAACCGCCACCATGCCGCCGCCAAGGCCGAACTGGCCGTCGAACAGAGGATGGAGGACTGGCGTGACGGCGAGGAGGCTTAAAAACGTCCCCGACGCCGAATTGGACGACTACGTCGACTATCACTGGGACGCCATCGAGGCCGAGGCCGCGAAGGCCGGCGTCGGCGCGGAGGACCTGCTGTTCGACGACCTGGTCCGCCGCAACCGTCTCGACCGCTTCGGCCCGGAGGTGCTCGAGCTGATTTCGGACGGTCTTTACGGCGAGGAGGAGGTCGATCAGGCCTTCTGGATGGGCGGCATCCTCGACGGCATCGAAAAGGCCTGCCGGGACGCATGACGCATACCGGCAGGCAAAAAGCCAAGCCCCCGTGGCCCAGTGGATAGGGCGCCGCCCTCCGAAGGCGGAGACCGCCGGTCCGAATCCGGCCGGGGGCACCGGGAGCGGCCGCGCGGTTCTCACCTCGCTTTCATTTCGCGCGGCTGGCTCCTTCTTATGGCGTCGAATCGCACAGGGCCCCGCACCGGAAGTCTCCGGACGGGGCCTTTGCCGTGGCCGCCAAGCCGGGACGCATGACGGCGGATATGAAAGACATCATTCTGCAATGCGCATGCTGCCAAAAGGAAATCACCGACCTGTCCGCCGCCGGCTGGCGCAACGGCGAGCGCCGTTCGTTCGAGTGCCCGGAGTGCGGGTGCCGGACCAAGGTCGAGGCCGAGGTCTGGCTCAGGTTGTCCTCCGATGCGGAGGAGACATGGCGCGAATTGTACCGGCTGGCCCAGTGGAACGCCTGCGAGACGTGGTTCGACCCCGACGGCGCCCTGCGCGTCTACGGGGCCGACGATCTTGGCGGCCGCGAATTGGCCGCTTTGTGGATCGCGCCGGAGCATGGCTACGAGGAGGCGGCCGGACTGCACGTCACCGTCGACGGCGGGCCGGTGCCCGTATCCGTCTACGCCGGAATGGAGCCGGAGGCGGCCGCCAAGGCCATCTGGGAGCGCATCGAGGCCATCCGACGCAAGGAGCCGGGGCGGTGATTGCGGGCGATCAAGGCGGCGAACGGCCGCATCCCATCGGCCTACGGCTTCCACTGGCGCGCACGGGACGCATAGAGGGAATCAGGTGAACAAAAGGGGCCCTTCCGGGCTCCCCCAGGCGGGGCGACGTCCTTCGGGACGGGCGTCCCGTTGGTTTCTCCGGGACGCATGAATGCCATCAGGGGCGCCGGCGTTCATCCAGTGGCTTTCCTTGGCCGGCGCCCCGTCTTCCTGAAAGGATTCATCATGAAGCTGTATGCCGTCATCGGCACCATCACGCCCGGCTGTGGCGCGCTCATCCACCTGTACGGCCTGCACACGGACCGCAAGGCGGCCGAGAGGCGCCGCGCGGAGGTCGAGGCCGCCGCGCGGCGTGCCAACGAGGGGGAGATCGAGGATGTCGCCCCGCGCCTCGTCAAGGTCGTCGAGGCGGACGGGGACGCGGCCATCGACATCTTCCTGGGCGGGTATGTCGAATGACCTACTTGGCGCCCTGCCCGTTCTGCGGCGGCTCCGTCCGGCTCGTCTACGACGGCACGGCGGATGGGACATGCTACGGCGTCAGCCACAGGCCGGGCGCCTGTTCCATCCTGCCGACCGTCTGGGGCGCGCCGGGCGTCAAGGCGGACACCATCGTCCGTTGCTGGAACCAGCGCTACGGGGTGGCGAACATGCTTAGGGCGAAGGGCGAGGACGGACTCGCCGACGAAATGGCGTATCTCGGGAGGTTCGATTGAGCGTTGATTTCAGTGATTGGAGCGCCGTGCAGACGCCGGTGGTGACGATCCTTGTTCTGGTGGCCATCGGCGTGATGGCCGGTGTCGTATGCCGTCTGGTGCTGCGCCGGCTGTATCCGCTTGGATATGGGCAGATAGGGGAGCCTCAGATGAGTGTTCTGGCGGGATTCACGGTTTTCATGGTGTTCCTTGCCATTTGCATGTCCTTCGACTTTCCTCTTGAAGGGCATTCATCGTATTTCGACGGCGCGTTGGCCGAATCCTACGGCTTCGAAAGCGTGGACTGTGGGAACGGCTCCCGCCGGACCGCCATACCCGATGGAACCGAATACTGCATCGCCGAGCGCAAGGGTGGAAAGAGTATGACCATCCGCGTCCATGGCGACGCGAAGGCCAAGCGGGTCGAGGTCTATGGCATGGATGGCAAGCCGATCAGACCTGTCCGCGCGACGGCTCCGACGAGATGATGGATTGACCGCCTCCGGGACGCATGGCCTCCTTGTAGGAAAAAGGAGGCGACCATGCTGTTCCGCATCACATTGGGCGACTGGCTCGGCAAGGGCCACGACATCAAAGAGGACTTCCTGTACGACTGCAACCGGCCGGCCGCCGAGATCGCCGCGGCCTACGGGATGAGCCGCGAGAAGTACGGCGTCCGGTTCGACGGCTTCAAAAAGGACGACCCGTTCGCCGTCTGGACGGGCTACGGCGAGTCCGGCATGAGCCCGGAGGCGCGCGGCGCGCTCGAACGCGCGGGGCTTCTCGACGGGACCGGGGAGCCATGGCGGATGCGGGACAGGGCCGATCTGGTCATGCGGTTCATCGCCCTGTCCATGCCCGCCGGATTTACCTATGAGCCGGTGGTGGTCCCAAGCCTCAACGGCCTGCTCCGCGCCGACATCGGCTACGGCCTGTTCGAGGGGGCGTCATGCTGAGACGAAGGCTCGACCCGCCACAGAAGGCGGCCATCGCCGTATCTGTGGCTGTTCCGCTCGCCGCGGGCATCACCTACGTCGCGCTCCGCACCGACTGGCTCCGTAGGGCCGCCCGATGGCTCGTCAGGGCGGGTGGCGCTCTCGCCGGGCTGCCATGGGCGGACATTGGCCTCGCCGTCTTGGCCCTGACCGCCACGGTCGCCGTTCCGGTTGTACTGGGCTGGACGGCGGTCCTGGTGCCCGAGGCCATCGGCATGCTGTGGCGTTGGCGTCTGACGCCGACGGAGACGCTGCGGGCTATGGCGGCCGTCGCATTCGGCATTGGGGCCAACGTGGCCGCCGTGATCTGGTGGGTTTGGTTTGTTTTCCGCGTTTCGGATGCCGCGTCCGGCTCCAATCCGCTTGCGGCATATGGCTTCCTGTGGATGTTCATCACCGGCGTCGAACCTGCCGTCTGGCTCCGGTTGACAATCAGGCTTCGCAAGCCGACGGAGCCGGACTGCCTGGCCGCGCGCATCGTCGCCCCAAGGCAGGCGGAGCTGTACGACCGCCTCATTGGTTCGCTCGAACGCTTCGAAGAGGAGCATTATCCCGGCGAACGGATGCCCCTCGGTGGGGGCTGTCCGATCTGGGTCACCACAGTCGAGTCCCGGCGGAACGAATGGATACGGGACAATCTGGATGACTTGGACGCGTACGCGGAATACCACCCGTCGTTCGCCAAGGCCCTCGGGGAATGGCGGACGACCCAAGAGAAGGAGGATTAAGGAATGATCCAGACCAAAACCCTGGACTGCCCGTCCTGCGGGGCGGAGCTGCTCGACCCGATATACGACCTGGAGATGGTCGACGGCGGACGCCGGAGGCTGACGTGCGGGAAATGCGGCCGACCGTTCACCGTCGATGCCTCGCTCGTCTACGACGTGACGGCCGACGGGGAGCCGGCGGGCACGCCGGCCGCCGACGCCGTGCTCGCCGCCTTCCACCTGACCGACGGCAGCGCCCTGCGCGTCGGAAGCCGCGGGCGGCTGGTCCATGGGGACGGCTCCCCGTCCGGCCTGACGTTCGAGGTCGTGGTGGACGACGCCACGGACCTGCCGTGCATGGCCGTGACCGATGGCGGCAAGACGGCGAGGGCGTCCATCCTCGGTCTCACGATGCGCGGCTGGCGGTTCGCCGGGGAGGCACGGCCATGAGCGAATGTCCGTATTGCAAGGACAAGCCGGACGAAAGGGATGCCTGTATGCATCCCTACGGCGGTTCGTGCATGCACGTCCGCTGGGACATCACGCCCTGGAGGTCCGGGCATTGCCTGCCGCCGTTCGGGGATGACTCCTATGGGGAGCGCTCCGCCGAGGGCGAATGGCTGGGCGCCCACTACCTGTCCGTCTGCCGGACGGAGCACTGGGTGCACTTCGTCATCGTCTCCGACGCGGGCGGGCCGCCGAGCGCGGTCGCGCGCGCGTGCCGGGATTGCGCCGCCACGCTGGGCGCCTTCCTGACTGACGAGAACCGCCCCAAGGAACGATGTCGGGACGCCGAGCGGAACATCGCCGCGATGCTCGAGCGGATGCGCCGGGACCCGGACGCCGACCCGGAGGAATATGCGCGGGCCATCTACCACTACATCACCGACATCGACTAGGAGGACCCCGATGGATTACGTCGGCCGCAGGCGCGCCCGATTGGAACGCCGCCTGCTCCACGCGGAGCGCTCATGGCGCCGCAAGGCGTCGCGGGCGTGGATACTGCGCGAACGATTGGCGCGCATGCCATTCGGTGACCTCGGGGCCGTCGCGTCGCTGGCGGGCGGGCTGGAAGCCGACGCGGAGTCCGCGGCCGCATGGAAACGGCGGGCCGTCCGATGCGGAAAGGAGCTCGCCGGGCTCGACGCGGAGCGCGCCGCCAATGCGGACGTGGACGGCCGCTGTCGGTTCCTTGCCGGGACGGGCCGTTGCGGACGGCCCACGACGGACGGCTCGCGTTGGTGCGCCGCCCACGTCGACCTGTGGACGAAGGATGGGGCGCACGCCGTCGGGCTGTGGCGGTTCCCCGAAGTCCTGTACGGGGATGTCGTGGACTTCCGCCCGCCGATGCCCGTGTCCGCGGACGAGATGCGCCAATGGGCGAAGAGCACGGCGGACCTGCTCCGGCTCGGCTTCGGCGCCATGGACGAGAAGGAGGCGCGCCGATGGTCGACTCCGCCAAGCCTGTGACCGGCCCGTGGGTCATATCGATCGTTCCGGTCAGGTGCCCCAACGACCTGGACGGCGTCCCCGACGGCTACATCCGCGCATGGGAGGAGCACGTCGGCCCCGTGGAACCGGCGGGCGGGGACCGTGAGGACTGGATCGAGATGTGCGCCCGCCTGTACTGGGGCGTGCGGAACCTCGGGGACGACGCCATCGTCCGCGTGCATGGAAGGTGGAGGGGCGACGACGGGTCGCTGGCCGGCCTGCCGCATTTCGGGCATGTGCTCGCCCACTGCCAGACGCCGGACCAGGTGGCCGACTCCTCGCTGGCCTCCCGCTACCGTCTGAACCCGACGGTACGCGGGCTCATGCATCGGCCGTCCGAGACGTGTTCCATCGACCCGCCGGACGTGCGGGCCGCGTTCGCAAGGCTCGTCGACCGGGGAGTCGCGTCGTTCCTCGTCAAGTACGCCGTACGGGAGAAGGCCCGGCCGAACCTGCCGCTCGACGGGACCGACCCGGACGCGCTGGCGGACCGGGTGGCCGACTGGCTCGCGGAGGACTGGGAGTCCATGCGGGCCGAGGGCGTGCTCGACGCCCTGCTCGTCCAGAAGCGCGTGCGCATGGAGTACGAATACCGCATGTTCATGGTCGGCGACGAGCCGGTGTGCGGCGCGGGCAACATCGGCATCCTGACGCCGGTGGACAACGAGGCGCGGTTCGACCCGAAGATGCAGCGGACCCGCGCCGATATGGACCGGTCGACCGTCGAGCGCCGCCCCGACCTGGCCGAACGCTACCGGGAGGCGGCCGTCCGGTTCGGCCACGCGCTCGCGGGCGACGGATACGGCGCCTACGTGCTTGACCTGTGCCTGATCGACGGCGAGGTGTCCATCGTCGAACTCAACGGCATGATGAACGCCGGACTCTTCGCCCTGGACATGGACGCGCTGACCCGCGCGATGCGCGTCCGCCCCGACCGGTTCGTCCCCGTGTCGTTGGATGGCCTGCTCGCCGGCCGGGACGCATGTTCGGTGCCTGTGTAGCGAAAGGAGGCCGTCATGGCTGATATAAGGAAAATCCTGAAGGAGCACGTCGCCGACCTGGTCCCGGCTGATGGCGTCGTCCATTGCGGGGGCGACGAACTGACGTTCGATTCGATGGAGGCATTCGGCCGGCATGTCGACGCGCTGCTCTCCCGCCCGCCCCGTTCGCGGGAGGAGGCGGTCGCCGACGCGCTGGCCACCCATCTGGGCGAACCGGACCCGTTGCCCGAGGAGTCGTTCGCCGTCACGGTCGGCGACGACGGCCGCATCCGGTGCGGCTGCGGCTGGACCGGTTCGGTCGCAGCCGACACGGACGAATGGCGGGAGCACCTGGCCGACGCCATTCTCGAAGCGCTGGGGAGGGTCGAATGAACGGCGTGGACGCGTTCGCCGCCGTCGCCGATCGGCTCGACCTGTTCGCGGACCAGGTGCGCTACGAGCGCGTCCTCGCCTGCCGCGACTTGACTTCCTCCCCCGCCTGAAGGCGGGGGATTCCTACCCTGCCAGCCTAATG
>OLQY01001798.1_pt1 | contig 16326 bp, 7 predicted proteins | sample 1672851 | NCBI WGS metagenome assembly OLQY01 (sample SAMEA3136730, study PRJEB25190) | human gut metagenome | reverse complement strand
TCCTCCAGATGGCTGATGGATCATGATCTCAGCATTCGGTAAAGCCAGACGTTTTCCTTTTGTTCCACCAGATAACAGGAACGCTCCCATGCTGGCAGCCATTCCCATACACATTGTGGATACGTCACACTTCACATACTGCATCGTATCATAGATTGCCATTCCGGCGGTTACAGAACCGCCAGGGCTATTGATATATAAATTGATGTCTTTATCTGGATCTTCTGATTCTAAGAATAATAACTGAGAAACCACAAGTCCTGCTGTGACATCATTCACTTCTTCTCCTAAGAAAATAATTCTTTCTTTCAGCAGTCTGGAGTAAATATCATAAGATCTTTCTCCTCTGCTTGTTTGTTCAATGACATAAGGTACTAAACTCATCCTTGCATCCTCCTAACGATAGTTAAGGCAGTTTATTTATGTCTGTCAAATAGAACATAAAGTTATAAAATGCCTTGCTTATTTTGCTTCACCTACAAGGAAATCTACAGCTTTCTGTACTGCGATGTCATCCATCATCTGGTCTTTCTGAGCTCCCTGAATGATCTTTTCAAGCTGCTCTGTTTCCATCTGATACATTCCTGCCATCTTTTCCAGTTCTGCTTTGAAGTCTTCCTCGCTTGCTGTGATATCTTCTGCTTTCGCGATCGCTTCTAATACCAGACGTGTTTCGATTCTCTTAACGGCCTGTGGTTTTAAGTCATCTGCGAATTTCTGTGCATCCATTCCAGAGAACATTAAATACTGTTCCATAGAAAGTCCCTGATAGCTTAATCTCTGAGCAAATTCATCTGTCATCTGCTGAACCTGTTCTTCGATCATAGCTTCTGGAATATCCATTGTAGCTGCTTCTACAGCTGCATCTACGATCTTGTTTTCTCTTTCAGTATTAGCTGCTTCTTTCTTTCTATCGCGGATCTTTTCTTTAATATCTGCTTTGTAATCTTCTAATGTTTCAAATTCAGATACTTCTGCTGCGAATTCGTCATCTAATTCTGGAAGTTCTTTTTCTTTGATCGCTTTTACTGTTACTGTAAATACAGCATCTTTTCCTGCAAGATCAGGTGCATGATATTCTTCTGGGAATGTCACGTTGATATCTGCTGTTTCGTTTAAATTCTTTCCTACTAACTGTTCTTCAAATCCTGGGATGAATGCTCCAGATCCGATAACTAATGTCTGATCTTCAGCTGTTCCACCTTCGAATTTCACTCCATCAACAGATCCAGAGTAATCAATTGTTAAGATATCGCCGTCTTTTACTGCACGATCTTCAATTGTGATCTCTCTTGCGTTCTGTTCCTGAACTTTCTTTAATTCTTCTTCGATTTCGTCTTTTTTCACTGTAACTCTTGTTTTAGGTACTTCAATTCCTTTGTAGTCTCCTAAAGTTACTTCTGGTTTTAATGCAAATGTTGCTGTGAAGATAAAGTCTTTACCTTTCTCTAACTGAGTAACATCGATTTCTGGTCTTGAAACGATCTCTAAATCTGTATCTTTCATAGCTTCTGCATAAGCGTCTGGAATTAAGATGTTTGCTGCATCTTCATAGAAGATTTCAACTCCGTATTCTTTTGCGATCAACTGGAAAGGTACTTTTCCTTTACGGAATCCAGGTACATTAAACTGTCCTTTTTTCTTGTTGAAAGCCTGTTTGATAGCGTCATCTAATTTCGCTGCTTCAACTTCAATTGTTACCTTTGCCATATTATGTTCTAAGTTTTCCACTTGCAAACTCATCTGTATAGATCCTCCTAAAAATTATTATCTTTTTTGTAATTTCACAAACATTCACCTATTATAGCATAAGATTTGCACGTTATACAAGCATCTTTGCGTTATTTTTCACTTTTTTCTTGATAAACATACTCATTTGAACTGCTTAGTACCCTTAGAGCCTTGCTGACGATACTCACTTTAAACGTATCCCCATCTTTGAGATCTTTCTTCGATACCTCCAAAAGATGTTCATTATGGTAGGTTGTATTGATCTTTACATCGCCATTAAATACCTGACAGAAATTCGTAAAATTGTTTCCTACAATAAAGATGCTGTTCTTTGTCTCATATACCTTTGTCACCGTAAGCGGCCGGATTCCAAATTGAAGATCCGTTGCCTTAAATGGATTCTCCTGATTCCATACATACTGTTTTCCGTACAACATATCATACTGAAGCTCTTTCATGTCTTTCTGATAATTTTTTGTACCTTTTCTTGTCTGGTGAAAACTGTTCATTAGTCCTGTATGGATATTACACTTATTCAAAACTTCTGATCCAAGATCATACGCCTCGATCGTTCCGTCCTTCTTCTTCAATCCAATATTATCCCACATAAAATAACTTGTCTGATATTTATTTCCATATGTCAGATCTTCATCTTCAATCTCCAAACTTGGAAGATGATCTCCATACATACAAAGAATCGTTGGTTCTCCACGCTGTTGTAATGCTTTGACCAGTTTCCCGACAAATTGATCCATCTGATAAACCTGATTGACATAATAAGTATATTTATTCTTCAGTGCTTCATCCTCAATTCCTTCAACCGTGATCTCCGGATTCTCGATGATCTGTGTTGTTGGATAATCTCCATGTCCCTGTACAGAAATACAATAAACATAATCCTGTCCCTTCGTAGAATCCAGACTATCCATAATACACCCGGTCAGGATCTGATCTTTTGCCCATCCATTTTCTGTCCATTTCTTGATGTTCATACTTTCTTTTGTTGTAAATGTATCAAAACCAAGCTGTGAGAATACCAGATCTCGATCATAAAATGCCGCACTGTTATCATGGATCGCGTGTGCCTTATATCCGTAATTCTTCAATACCGTCGCCATGCTCTCTGTCGTTGTATTCTGAAGCACTGTTTTATATGGATATTCTGCTGCTCCAAAATGGTCCAGATTCATTCCTGTGATCAATTCAAACTCAGAGTTCGCTGTTCCTGCCCCATAAGACGGCATAGAAAGCTGTCCAGAGGAATATCCTTTCATATACTTATGGAAATTTGGTAATGGATCTTTGTTAAACTTAACTCCTTTGACCTGCGTAATATCAAAATGTGATTCCAACTGTACAAAGATGATATTTGGTTTCTTTGCCTTTTCTTTCTTCATCTTTGCAACCTTCTTCTGTGTTCGTTTCTCAATCTTTTTGATCTTCTTTTCTGAATAATCTGATGGTTTGTCAATTCCATTCTTCAAGGCTGTAATACTGAAACAATACGGTGTTCCATAATCACTGAATGCAATTCGGATATTATGGATCTGATCTACCAGCATTCCACTCTTAAATCCATAAGAAGTAACTCCCGAAAATACTGCTATGATCACTATAACTTTTATAAATCCGCTCTTGCGGTTTAAGTGTTCTTCTATTGGAAGATACATGTAAGCCACTACTAACAATACCAATGCGATCAGTAACAATGCTCCCATTGCTCCAATCTCAAGTGGCGAGAAGTAATTATTCATAACTGGCAATACAGACTTCATCAACGTAATATCTACATACGTAAATGGAGTATTTCTTGAACTGAGCATCATAAAATTTACGATTCCAACGATACTCCATAGCAGTGTTACTATTATATAGGAAAATAGTCGTCTCTTAGTAATCAGTGTCACAGAGTATGTTACAAAAATAATAAAGATGCTATATAAAAACATCTTACTTCTCTGATTCACAAATCCCACAGCACTAAGATCAAATGTCTGACGTCCCAAAACTTCCAATACAAACGCAAGCACAACTGACAATGCAAAATTACATATCAATGGATGTTTTCGAAGCTTCTTTACGATCGTATTCCCGATATTCTTAAAAAAAGTTTTCATGCTTTTCTCCTTTGCTCTTTTTCGCTATCATAGTATTATATCATTCAAAACAGAAAGTATCTAGTTATAACTTCTTAAATCTTTATTAAATCTTTTTTTGTGCTATACTAAAGATAACAAAGTATATCTTACATACACGAGGTAATCATATGTCAACAAATGAAAAAAACAGATTCAGCACCCTGCTTGAAGAATTAATAAGTATCTCCGGTGTAAAAAATTCCGGTCTTGCAAAGGCATTGCAGTATGATGCCAGTTATATCAGCAAATGGGTCAGTGGACGCCTGCTCCCAACAGAAAAAACAAAGAAAAAGATTCTCTCTGGTCTAAGTCATGAGATTGTAAACCAAAGTACTTCTGAAGGACTTGAAAATTTATATGCTAATTACCAGGTTTCATTTCCAGAAGAACTTGAAAATGTTATTTATGATAACTTAGAAATCGAATATGACTATGTTACAGATCTTCAAAATACTTGTGGTTCCTTAATCGCACCTGATGTGAGCTTCTTTGCATCTTTAAGCCCCGCCCAGTATATTACAAAGATGCAGCACCCTGTACTTAGACGAGTAAAAATGCTTGATATTATGGCAGAGATGGATCTTTTAAAATTAAACCACGAATACCGCTTACAGATTATGCAAGGTGATGTCCATCGAAAGTTATTACATACCTACCCGGATGTTCATTTCTCTCTTGTTATTGACTTGTCTCTTAATAAAATTGATGATATTTATGATTCAATCTTCATAATGAACATGCTTTCTGCCATGTCTCAGGTGGATTTTTATTTGTACCAGAATCAGCAAGCTTCTGGACGAATGATCTTTACAGTCAAAAATGATTTTATGATTTCCGCTCTTCTTGTAAATCCTGACCGTTGCATGTCAGTTACAATCAGCAGTAATGAGAAAAACTGCAACCCAATCTATCACGGAATAAAAGACAGATGTACCAGAGAATCTTTACTCTGCCGAAGAACAAGCATGAAAGAGATGCTTTCCTCTCACGATTATATGCATTCCATCTTGTCTCTTCATTCAAAATGGGGAATTGGTCACATGACAGAGCATTTCCTGCCAGATGATCTGTTTCATGAAATTCTTGATTTGCTTAAAAGCAGTAACGACGAATTGTTCTTTGATGAAGATCACCTTTGTTATCTTCATTCTATGACACAAAGAACACTCGCAGAATCAGAAATTGATCTTTTTATCCACTGCCAGGCATTATCAGATCTTGTAGTTGATGGAAATCTTGATTTTTACGACCAGAAAGTTCATCTTACTTTATCGCAGAGAAAAAAGTACTTCAATCATTTACTACATGTATTTGAGACGAATTCCAACCTTACCTTTAAGCTTGCAAAAGAACCAATGATCCTTGATTTCAAATATCAAACTAATCAATGTATCTTTTTGTCGGACCAGTTTTCTTATATTCGATTAAACACATATAACTGGGCAAATAATCTTGCGATCATTAATCATCCAAACCTTAAACATATGTTTGACCGTTTCTTTAACGCGGTATGGAATGATGCGACTAGTGAACTTCTCTCTGATTACAGTGAAATACATTCATTTTTCATCCATATCATTCAACAAATCAATATTTTATCAGAAATATAGATCATAACTTACTTTTTATGTAGCTGCAACATGCGATAAAATCGTTATTTTTTTATGTTGCAGTTGCTTTTTGTATAAAAATCAAAAAACGTCTTTTTTTTTCAAGTTTATTCTTATCAATTCATTCTTTTCTATGATAAACTAGAATTCAGCATTTAATTAATTATTATTTTTATATAAATGAATTAATGCAAAAACTAAAAAAAGAGGTTGTTATGATGAGTATAAAACAAAAATTGACTGGAAAACCAAGTATTGATCGTCCATGGATGCAATATTATCCACAGGAGATGATTGAAAATCTTACTGTTCCAAATTCTACAATTTATGAATATTTAATGTATAATTGTCCAGGTGATGATGTTGTTGCCATTCACTATTACGGACGTGACATCACATGGAAACAGATAAAAGAAGAAACAGACAAGGTTGCACGTGCTTTAAAGGCTGTTGGTTTTGGTGAAAACGATGAAATTCCTATGTTCCTAAGATCTGTGCCTGAATTTATCTTCCTGCTTTTAGGTGCAGAAAAAATCGGAGCTTCTCTACTTTGTCGAGATAATACAATTGAAGAAAATGTTGCAGCTGTCAAGAAAGCTGGAGCAAAAATAATTTTTGCTCATGATTTTCTTTCACAGGAAGATTTTAACAAATTCCGCGCTTGTGGTGTCCGTGAAGCAATCCTTTTAAGCCCACTGCGCAGTGCTGACAAATCAACTCTTCCTGATTACAGCTGGGATTTCTTAAATTCCCAATATACAGATTATCCTGCTTATGGTCCTTGTACTATGACATGGGATGACTTCCTTGCATTAGGCGAAAACTACACCGGGGAGGTAGAAGCACCTAAAGACATCCATCGTCCTTTATTCCGTGCATACACAAGTGGATCTACAGGTCCATCTAAACAGGTAGTCCATTCTGCGTTTTCTATGGTTGGTGCCGTACAGCAAATGAATTTCTACGGTTCTTCTGATCAATTTCGTCCAACATGGATGGTAACATTATTGCCACCATCTCTGGTTGCTGTTGTTGTTTCTATGGTATTATTGCCACTTGCATCCAACAAACTATTGATTCTTTGTCCATTTGTTGCAGCTGAGGACGTTGACCTTGAGATGATGCGCTATCGTCCAAACTGCTGGCCACTGATTCCGATGTTTATCGAGCTTGTTATGCGCAATGGAAGAGTTCCTGACGACTATGATATGTCTCATTTAATCTCTGCTGGTGCAGGATGCGAAGCATACAATAACAACCAGTTAGAACGTGCCCAGAAGTTCTTAAATGACCATAACTGTAAAACACGTTTTACCGCTGGATATGGATGCAGTGAAGCAGGATCTAACATGAGTCTTCCTATGTCCGCTCATCCAATTGGAAATGGAAACGTTGGAATTCCTATGCCACTGACTACAATCTCTATCTTCCAGCCAAATACAGAGGAAGAATGTACATATAATCAGTTAGGTGAGATTTGCCAGTCTGGTCCTGGAACAATGCTTGGATATGACAATAAGAAAGCAACTGATAACGCAATCAAACTCCATTCTGACGGCAAAAAATGGCTGCATACAGGTGATATTGGTTATATGACAGAAGATGGAACCATCTTTGAATTGACACGAGGAAGCGCTCCTCGTTATGGTGGAGGAGATCTTGCGACACTTCCAATGGAAAATCTGCTTGCTGATGCGAAAATTGAAGGAATTGATGACGAATTCTTTGTAATCATTCCTGATGAGGAACATCATCGTTGCTTCCTACCATATCTATTTGTAGTTTTAGAAGATGGTTATTCAGTTGACGATATCCGCGAAAAGGTTACCGAATGTCTGGAGCCATATATGTATCCTGTTGATATCATCGAACTTGAAGAACGTCCATTCTTCCATTTCAAAACAAATCGTATTGGTTTAACAAATGATATCTTAAATGGCAAATTCGAATAAATAAAAAAGTCGAAACACTTTGATTTTATATCATAAGTGTTTCGGCTTTTTCATTTATTATATTTATTTTACTGTAATTTTCACTCGTGCTTTCTTTTTACCTCCAATCACTGTAATCACACAAGTTCCCCTTTTTTTTGCTGTAATCTTTCCTTGGTTACTTACTGTTGCAATCTTGCTCCTGGATGTTTTATAAATAATTTTTTCATTAGCTTTTGCCGGGATTTTCTTAACTTTCAGTTGATAGTTTTTTCCTATTCCACGCAAAACTACAGTTTTTACATTAGGTTTTAATTTCTTAATCGCAACTTTTTTTTGTACTGTAACTTTGACTTTCGCACTAGCTCCACTCTTCATTATTACTGTGATATAACAAGTACCTTTAGATTTCGCAGTTATTTTTCCATTTCTATCCACTGTTACAACCTTCTTATTCGATGAAATCCATTTGGATATAGAATCTGAACTAATCTTTTTAATAACTGTTAATTTATATGTATTCTTAGCAATAAGCGTAAGAGTCTTTTTAGATAATGAAACATCTGCTTTTTCTACCGTCACTACACAACTTAATTTCATATTGCTCTTTGTTGTTACTGTAATGACCACTTTCCCTGGTTTTTCTCCGTAAATCTCATTTCCCTTAACGCGGACAATTCCATTCTTTGCTGCTTTTAAAGATTTTATATAATCATTAGGATAATTAGAATTTAAATCTATTTCTTTCCCTTCTGTAACATGGACAGTTAATTTCGTCTCTTCAAGAGATACATCTGGCGTAAGCCTTGCTATCATCTTTGCACGATTATCATTATAGAAATTTCCTTGGAATTTACATTTTGCTGTATATTCTTCTATTCCTTCTTCAATACAGTTGCTTTTCTTGATCACTTTAGATGTTATTTCGCATTCAACCTTCTCTATATTTCCACACGATGAACAAACAAAAGAAGCCTCACAGCTTTTCTTATCATCACTCCATATAAATTCCGGCTTCTTATAGTTATGTTCCAACGCATCAGAAACCAGCTGATTGCAGAATGTACAACGATATTTTTTTACTTGAGAATCATAGATATAATGATGATCTACTTTATCATCTGTCACTTTACAAGTGCTTTCTTTAATTCTTCCACAAACTTTGCAACGTTCTTCACTAAATCCTTTCCGTAAGCAAGTCGGATCTACTTTCACCGTCTCATACTCATGATCATCACCAATCAAATGCGCCATATCAATCATTTCTTTTGCATTCGCACATTTTTTAAATTGTGCATTATTACATATGATTGTTTCTCCCAAGGCTCCATAATAAGGAACATAATTTAATGCTTCTCTCTCATAAGAATACATACCACTCAAATTAGTTGCAAGAGATACATACATCTTCCCATCATCCTTAATCGAAAGACCTGCAATTGGATGTTCTACAAAATTATAATTTGTATTATCTCCGGCTTTATCTGTCAAAAAAAAGCCTTCTCTGATTGGTGATATTGCATTATCTTTTTTAATATATAATTTATTATATTCCTTAATCTTTACTACACTTGCGTCTTTCAGAGAATAAGCATAAATCTTATTTCCAAGATTAAAATACAAACTTCCATTATATAAGCTGGCACTATGCTGCAATGCTGGATAAACCTTATTATAAACGATGTCTCTTTGATATTCTTCTTTGATTTCCTCATTCGTTTCCATCAAAGTACCATCTGTGTTATAAACCTGTCCTGATTCATAATCAATTAAAGTTTGCATTTTTCCATTCTCTCTCTGGCGCATTACAAGTTGGTCTTTTTTATCAATATACTTATAATTTCCAATAACTCCAGACACTTGGCTTTCCGGAACCACCTGAGGTTTTACATAATACCAAGCTTGATCATCATGAGATATCTCTGAAGAAACATTCGTATACCATTGATTACTATAATTAGTATCTACACATTTTTCCTTGTATGCACCATCAATCTTATTTGAAGATAGGTTCAACCAAGTTTCCATATTATCTTCTGTATACAAGAAAAATCTATGGCTGCAATTTCCATCTGTTTGAGTTCTTAATCTAGCAACCTCATCAATCTTGCTATCATCAAAACTTGGGTCTAAATAATACCAATTACCATTTATTTTAACAACATTCATATAATGAGGATTTCCATTCGTGTACTTAGAATAATCTATAATGTAATCATCACCAACTTCTTCCTTTGTCTTCCATGTTCCATCTGCATGTTTATAAATCTCCGGATGCATATTTTGAACTAGATAAGCATATGCTGCAGCATACCCTAAACAAATCGCTTTCTTATTATTTAATGCACCAAAAACTGTGCTAGATAAAAATCCACTACCACCATTTCCGTTTTCTTCTAAATAATCTGTATCAAACGAAGTACGATTTGCCAACGCATCATGTATAACAAGTAGTTTCTCAATTTCTGACATATCATCATCTGTCTTGGAAAGAATTTCATCTTTAATTTTCAAAAGATTCTCCCCATAATTCTTTACATACATTTCAAGGCTATATTTTATGCCTAATATTGTCTGATCTAACTGATTCAAATTCAAATTATTTTCATCAAGCTCAGCCAATTCTATGATTGCCCCCAATGGAGTCTCTTCCGTATCTTTATCTGCAAAATACGGAACTGCAACACCAAAATAATCTGGATTCGCCTCATAATACTTCTGCAATTTGACATAGTCACTGATTACCTGTTGTTTTAGTTTCTCTTGTGAATCATCCGCATCTGTCTTTTCCTCTATCTCATTAATTTCACTGATCACAGATTTTAAACTTTCATCTGTCTGTACTTTGATTGTCTGTACAGAACCACTCTCATCTGTTTGATAAGTACATTCCATTAAGCCTATTGTTCCGTAATCTTTTTGAAGTTCCGTTACTATTTGCTTTGTTTCAGTTTTATTAAGCTGATATTGTGAAACATCTATCGACGTCTTTCCATCTTTTCCAAACAACTGTTGCTCGATTACTTCTTTCGCTTCAACACTTGCCTGTACATTCACATGAGTATTTGGAAAATTTAAAGATAAAAAGACAAACAATACCATCATAATCCCCTTTTTTATGATTTTACTTAGTTTCATCTATAAACCTCCACAAACAAACTCCGATCACAACAAATAAGTGTAATCGGAGCATGTTCATCTCATGTTATTTTTTGATTTTAACTGATTTTTGTTTGCTCCATGCACTATAATATGTTACATTAGAGACTTTCTTGTAAGATCTGATTCTTACTTTATACGTCTTACCTTTTTTCAATTTGCTAATTGTCTTTGTCTTAGCTTTTGATGAAGCTTTAACTGTCTTAGCTTTTGATTTACCAGTTACATATTTAATCTGATATCCTGTAGACTTAGAATTCTTCGTCCATTTAATGTAAGCCTTCTTACCTTTTTTATTTGTAAGACTTGAGACTTTCATTGTACTTAAGCGATATCCTGTCTTAGCAGCTGAGTATGCACTTGATACTGTCTGGTTTCCATTGTAGTATGTTACAACTTTGTATACGTATTTCTGTCCGTTCTTTGTTGCTTTCTTATCGTTGTATTTTACTGTACTTGCAGATTTTACAGTTGCGATCTTAGTAAATTTCTTACCATCTGTGCTGCGGTATACATAGTATCCACTTGCTTTGCTGACTTTGTTCCAAGATACTGTTACATTGCTTGTTGCGTTTGCAACGCTTGTTACTTTTGTAGCCTGTGGAGCAATTGTCAGTGTAACTGTATTACTTGTAACTCCTGCATTATCACTTCCTGCATCAGCTGTTACTGTTACATAGTATACACCAGGATCCACTGGTTCGCTGATCTCATTCTTGCAATCTTTGTCAGAATAATAGCTGTAATTTAAGTTTACAACTTCTCCCTCTGTGATTGTTGGTTCATCGATTGAGATTGCCTTTCCTGTGTAAACTGCTTTCTTAGCTTTTAATGTGATCACTGGTTTCTTGTGTCCACATACTGTACATACGCCATTGTCATCATATTTATGACCAGTTTTCTGTACTGTTTCAATCTTAGATGTTGTATAAGTTTGATCATTAAAGCTGATTGTTGCTGTATATTTGATTGATCCATCTTCTGTACATGTCACTTCTTTTGTTGTTTCAGCTTTCACTGTACCAGGAACATTTTCAGTTTTTCCACAAATACTACATGTGAATGCAGCTACACAAACTTTGTTTCCTTCGTCATCTGTACTCCATGTATATACGGGATCTTTATACTGGTGTCCTGATGATTTTACAACTTCCTTATATGTCTCAGGATTTGTATATGTCTTACCACCAAATTCACAAGATGCTGTGTAAACAATCTCTCCATCTTCTTCACATGTTACTGCTTTTGTTGTTTCAGGAGTGATTGTACAATCTACAGTTTCAACATGTGAGTTATCATTTTCACATGTAAATGTTGCTGTACATGTCTTATGATCATCGGACCACTTAAATATAGGTTCTCCATATTTATGTCCTAAAGGATCAACTACATCTGTTTCTTTTGTATCTGTGTAGTCTTTTCCATTCATTGAGACTGTTGCTGTATATGTTGTAGAACCTTTTGTTGTACATGTTGCAGCTACTATCTTAGAAGTTACTGTACAATCTTCTGTATGTTCTGTTCCACAAACTGTACATTTAAATGTTGCCTTACATGTCTTGTTATCGTCAGACCATTTGAATGTAGGTTCTCCGTATGTATGTTTCCCTGCTTCTACTGTAACTTTCTTTGATGCTTTATATTCTTTACCATCAATTGTTGCAGTCGCTACATATGTAACTTCTCCACCTTTTTCACAGTCAAAACCTTCTGGTTTTTCTACTTTAATGTCTGTAGTCTTAGCTGTCTTTGTAAGTTCCTGTGTATCTTTGTTCTGGTCATCTAATAAAGCGTCTAATTCTTTACCTTCACATTCTGTACAAGAAACTGTTACTTCTGCTTCTGTATTATCATCATTCCATGTTGCTGTTGCATTTCCATATGTATGTTCTGCTGTTTCACCATCTGGAAGAGATGACTGTGCATCTAAACATTTTGTACATAAATAGTAGGTACCAGACTTTCTATTACCAGCATCATCTTTTGTATAATAAAGATCATTTGCTTTGATATAATGATGTCCTGTTGCTTTCTGATCTGTATCTTCTTTCGTGTCAGCTTTGACAATACCACAGTCTGCATCTGTACAACGTTCTTCTGTGAATCCATTTGCATCACAAGTTGGATCGACTGTTACTTTATCAAAATGATGTGCTGATTCATCTGTTGAAGAAACTTTTGACATATCCAGTGTATCTACAAAATTTGCACTCCACATAAATTCCTGGTTGTCGTTATCTCCGCCTCTTGAGATTGTCTGATTGCCCATCTTATAGTTCATGTATTCACTATTGTAGTTTGTTTCTTCATATTTATAATCAGATGCATAACAATAGTTTGTTGCAATAGATACATACATCTTTCCATCATCTTTGATCGCTAATGCAGCAATTGGATGATTCTTTACTGTATGAACCGTCTTGTCTTTGTCAGTTGTTACTGTAAATGACATTCCTGTGAATTCATTATCTTCATCCTGCTGTGCGGAAACTGTATTGTATTCTTTAACTTCTGTAATCTTATCTGACCCTAAATCATATTTGAAAATCTTATTATTAACATTAAAGTATAATGCACTGTTATAATAACCTACAGAATGTGTAATTCCAGCATATTTTTTTGAATTCACATCATTATCTACTGCAAATTCTTTTTTAACAAGTTCTGCAGCTTCTTTATTATCACTCTTTGTGTCTCCTGTAGATAAGTTAAGAAGAACTTCTTCTCCATCACTTGAAGTTAATCCAGATTTGCGAGGAACTCGAACAATCTGTTCTTCTCCCTTTTTATATCCACCTGACTGGCTGTAGCTAGATGTATTCTTTATATAATAATAATATGTATCATCATAAGAAACCGGTCCCTGCGCATTGTTTACCCATGAATCTTCATATGTAGTATCTGTCGCAACATTTTCATATAATGTATCAATGTAATCAAAGTTTCCATCAAACTGTTTTCTTAAAGTTGTATCACTTACTAAGAAATAAGAATGAGTCATATTACCATCAGTCTCAACTCTATTACGCTGCATACATTCTACATAAATGTCATTGTAGCAAGAATCTACATAGTACCATTTTCCATCAACTTTTGCTGCACTAAAGAAATGAGGGTTATTGAAATTAGATGTTTCTCCTAACATTTCTACTTCAGAATTCCACTGAATTCTAACAAAATCCACCATATAATCAGGTGTTCCACCTTCTTCATAGATTTCGTTTCCCTGATCGTCTTTAACCGGATTTCCATCTTCATCTTTCTTCAGTACTTTTGTTATATACTGTTTGTTTCCTTCACTATCTAAGATAGCGTTACCATCAGCATCTGTCTTCAGTTCTAATTTACCGTTAACTTCATCTTTTGTCTTCCATGTTCCATCAGAGTTTTTGTAAACTTCTGGGAATGCGCACTGCACAAGATAGTTATAAGCTGCTGTATATGACATACATACAGATTTTCTATTTGTAAGAGTTCCAAATGCTGTTGATTTATATAATTCTGCAAATGGATCAGCTGCTGCTTTCTGAACTTTTGCTTCAACTGCCTGTTTGCTTGTATCTTCTGAACTAGAATCCTTTTTCTGATTCTTCATGATATCAGCCATATCAAAATTACTGTAATTACCTAACCAGTCATTCAGTACTAGTAATTTCTCAGCTGTTGTCATGCCATCCTTAATATGGGACAGTGCCTGTTTTCTAGCGGCTAACAGCTCATCTCCATGAACCTGAACCAATCCTGGCAATGCCTGTTTAAATCCATCAACTAACTGTTGCACTTGGTCGATCGTTACTCCACCTTCAACTCCGATTGCTGCTCTTGGAATATCAGCAACAGAAAGTAAGGCACTGATTGGTCCTTCTTTTGTATCTTTTGATGTGAAGTATGGTACTGCAATACCAAAGTACTCTGGCTGAGATTCATAGTATGACTGAAGTTCAGCATAACTTTTCTCTACTTCTTCCATTGTAGCTTCTGAAGCCTTATCCTCATCACTAGCAGCATCGTTGATTGCTTCTAATTCATCAACTGCCATTAAATAAGTTACATCCGTCTCAACATTTACAGTTTCGACTTTTCCTTCAGAATTTGTATCATAAGTAACATCTGTTAATTTAGACAGACTATTATCTTTTAATACTTTGTTTGTAGCTTTCTTTACTTCTGCTTTAGATGCATCATAATCAGATACATCAATCTTTGTTTGATCACGATCTTTGACGATTCCTTCTTCAATCGTATCCTGTAAACTCTGTGTTGAAGCTGCAGATTTTGATTTGCTCCCTGCCTTCTTCGTTTCTGTTGTTACTTTCTTTGCTGCTGTCGTAGCTGCTGCTTTTGTTGCGCTTTCTACAGCTTTCTCTGCTGTTTCTTGCGCCTGTGTTGCTTCTTTAGTTGCATCAGAAGTTGTTGTCTCTTCATTTGATGCTGTAGAAGCGTCTGTAGCAGTAGCAGCTGCTACTGTTGGCATAGGCATCATGCTGACATTAACTGTCAAGACTGTTAACCATGCCAGAATCTTCTTCATCTTCCTCATAGTTCCTCCTTCTCATGAACTCATGTGTTAATTATTTTGTTCTATGGTTATATAACTCATCGAGTCCTATAACCCCCCCTATGATACAAATGTTAAAAATATATGCGATATCTTCCTGACCTAAGGAAAATATCGCAAACAAATTGCGATCATTTGTATTCATCATCACATGTATATTATACATTTATTGGTACTTTTCGTCAATTACTTCTTCTGTTTTAAATACACTTTCTTTTTAATAGGTAAATTCATTTCATTCACATAAACTTATTAAGTTTTTATAAAATACCACGTTCTTATTTGACTTCATAGATATTCCGTGTTAAAATCACTAACGTTAAAAACTTTGGGTTTTGAGTTTTTGACAAAATATGTTCGAAGGGAGTTTTACAGAATTTAAGCGCCATGCACCTTCCTGATACGGAAACAGACCGATAAGTGTCTGATAGGAAGGTTAACGAGGAGGAAAGTGATCGAAAGATTCGGCGGATGCTTTCCCGCAGCTCCAGACTACGTGATATACTGAGTAAACCCATGAGTGATCATGAAACAGAGGCAGTATAATCTGGACAAAACCGCATATGATTTAGAAAAAGAAAACAAAAGATTTATTTGGAAGTTTTTTACATATCTATACTTCCTTTTATTTTCTTTGCGCAATTTTAAGGAGATTTATATTATGTGTGGAATTATTGGATTTACTGGAAATTTACAGGCACCTGGAATTTTAGTTGATGGATTACAGCAGTTAGAATACAGAGGATATGACAGTGCCGGAATCGCAGTAAATAATGGATCAGAAACTAAGATCGTAAAAACAACTGGAAAAGTTGCAACACTTCGTGAGAAAGTTGAAGCTACTGCTGACCTTGCTGGAACATGCGGTATCGGACATACTCGCTGGGCAACTCATGGTGGTGTTACAGAAGTTAACGCACATCCTCATGTATCTGGAAATGTAACTCTGATCCATAACGGAATCATTGAAAACTACAAAGAATTAGCTGCTTCCTTAAAAACAAAAGGATTTACTGCTATTTCTGAAACAGATACCGAAGTTGCAGCAATGCTGATCGACTCTTTATATGATGGAGATCCATATGCAGCATTAAAAGAAGCAGATCAAATGCTAGAAGGAGCTTATGGTTTCTGTGTTATGTTTAAAGATCATCCAGGCGAGATCTACTGCATGAGAAACGCCAGTCCTTTAGTTGCTT
>OLQY01001781.1_pt1 | contig 16500 bp, 11 predicted proteins | sample 1672851 | NCBI WGS metagenome assembly OLQY01 (sample SAMEA3136730, study PRJEB25190) | human gut metagenome | reverse complement strand
ATACGCAATGTTGTCGCGGATCGTGCCGGAGAAGAGAAAGTTGTCCTGTGTCATCACGCCCATCTGGGCACGCAGGCTGTTGATGGAGACATCCGTCAGGCTGTGGCCGTCGACGCGGACCGTTCCCGAAGTAATATTGTAGAAACGGCTGATCAGATTGACAATGGTCGTCTTTCCAGCGCCGGTCGGGCCGACGAGTGCGATCGTCTCACCGGGAGCCGCTGTAAAGCTGACATCTTTTAAAACCAGCGTGTCCGGATCATCGGAGTAGGCAAAGCTGACGTGGTCGAACGTTACTTCTCCTTTGATCGGCGGCAGTTCTGTGACGCCAGGCTTGTCGGCAACCTCCGCCGGTGTGTCGAGGATCTCAAAGATTCGCTCCGCAGCGGAAAGGTTCGTGATCAGCTTGTTGTAAAAACCGGCCAGGTTCTGGATCGGATCCCAGAACATCGTCAGATACATCGCAAACGCCGTGAACGTACCGATCGGAACGGCATCCACGCCGAGCACGGAAATACCGATAAAATACAGAAGAAACGTTCCGATGCCCCAGGTCACCTCGATCACAGCGGAAAAACCATCCGCCAGGCGGACCGCATGGATAAAGGAGTTCTGATGCTCAAGAAGAAGCCGGTCAAACTCGCCCTGCGATTCCTGCTCTGCGGTAAAGCTCTTGATGATGCGGATACCGGAGAAGTCCTCATGGATATACGCCGTAACATTGGAAGATTTTTTCCGGAACGTCTGCCATCTCTTGTGTGCGACGATCTGAATAAAATACATGCCGATAGCGATCAGCGGCAGCACGAGAATCGCACTTAAGGAGAGCCAGATGTTTTTGATCATCATGATCACCAGAATGGCGATGATCGTGAGAATGTTCGGAATCAGCTTTGTGACACCGTCGTTCAGCACATCCTTTAACGAGTTGACATCGCCGATGATGCGCGCCAGAATCTTTCCGGCCGGGCGGGTATCGAAAAAGCTGAAGCTTAAGGTCTGGATATGCGTGTAGAGCCCGTCACGGATTTCCAGAAGAATGTTGTTGGTAATGCGCGCCATCAGAAGCATCCGCAGGCGGACACCGGCCGCGTAAACCAGGTTGATCACAACCATGAATACGCAGAGGGCAACAAGCCCGCGCCAGTCTTTCTGCGCAATATTGACGTCGATGGCGTACTCCAGGAGCAGCGGGTTCACAGTGGAAATCGCGATGGTAACGGCGAGAACCACGAGAACGACGGCAACCTGGCGTTTATAATTTTTTAAGTAGGAGAAGAGGCGGCGGATGGTCGCGCTCTTTAAGACCTCTTTCTGCTCTTCATCTACTTTACTGGAATTGATAGCCATAATCGTATTGTTCCTCTCTTAACGGGTAAGTAAATACAGAAGTTGTCGGGTAACAGATTAAATTGAATTAAGCATTGGCAGGAAGTGCCTGCTCGAGGGCTGCCTTTGCTTTATGGTAATCACCGTACTGAGCCTCCCAGGTGGAGTAGTACAGGCCTTTCTGTGCCATCAGACTCTCATGCGTGCCGCGCTCGGCGATGCGTCCGTGATCGAGATACAGGATCTCATCGGCACTCTGCACCGAAGAAATGCGGTGGGCAATGATGATCTTGGAAACATCTTTTTTCTCGGCGAGATGGCTCTGGATTTCGTATTCGGTCTCCATATCGAGCGCCGAGGTGGAATCATCCAGTACGAGGACCGGAGCCTGTTTTGCCAGGGCGCGTGCGATGGAAAGACGCTGCTTCTGACCGCCGGAAAGTCCCATGCCGCGTTCGCCGATGACGGTTTCGTACTGATCCGAAAGATGGTCGACGAACTCGGAAGCACATGCAGCGGAGACAGCGTTATGTACCTCCTCGGATTTCATCGTGCTGCGGCTGCCGAGGCGGACATTCTCAGAAATGGTATCTGAGAACAGGAAGACGTCCTGCATGACGACGGAAGAAGTATCGCGCACGGTGCGCAGCGGCAGGGTGCGGATATCGTGGCCGTCGAGACAGATGTAACCGTCGGTGACATCGTAAAAACGCTCGAGCAGATTGACGATGGTTGTTTTTCCGGAACCCGTCATACCCATGATGCCGAGTGTGTGGCCCTGCTTTAAGGTAAAGTCGATATCCTGCAGAATCGGTGTGTCATGCAGGGAGAAATCGACGTGATGGAATTCCAGGTCACCCGGAAGTTTTGAAAGCTCCACCGGATTTTCCGGTTCTGCGATCTGCGGCTCCTCTGCGAGAATTTTGTTCAGCTTCTTGTTGGAAGCAATCGCAGAAGCGAAGCAGTTGCCGAGCCAGCCGACGTTTTCGATCGGCCAGGTGATCTTGGAGGTGTACTCCATAAAGGCCGTTAAAACACCGAGCGTAATGCGTCCGTGGATGACACCGTAGCCGCCCGCGAGAAGGACGAGCACGCGCATCAGCTTCGTAAGAAACGAGATGGCGGGATCGTATTTCATCAGGACGCGCGCCTGATCCATGTTGAGATCGCAGTATTTCTGATTGTGTTTCCGGAATTTTTTGATCTCATACGGTTCCCGTGCAAAGGATTTGACGGTGCGGACACCGGCGAGATTTTCCTGTGCAACGGTATTCATGACGGCGTTTTCCTCGCTGATCGCATCGTAGACACGGTCGAGTTCTTTTTCGAGGCGGATTGCGATGCCTGCAACGAAAGGAAGGATCGCCACGGAGACGAGTGTCAGCGGCAGATCCAGTTTGACCATACTGACCATTGCCATCATGATACAGATCAGGCCTTCTAAGATCAGCATGCCGGCAAAGCCGAGGATATCCCAGATCCGGTCGACGTCATCGCGCACGCGGGCGAGGAGTTCGCCGGTATTGTTTTTGTCAAAGTATTCCACCGAAAGCCGCTGGACGTGGCGGAACAGGTTGCCCCTCATCTGGCTGGCGACGCGGACGCTGCTGACATCGAATAAAAATTCTTTGATGTACTGAAACAGGGCTTTTGCGGCACCGATCAGAAGAAAGGCGGCAAGGTATTTCCAGAGCAGTTCCATTTTGTGACCGACCAGCACGTCATCCACGATGTGCAGCGTGACAAGCGGCGCGAGCATATCGAGAAAGACACTTAAGGCCATGGAACCAAAAGCGAAAACGTAGTAGTACCAGTTCTGGAGCAGGTACTTACCGATTGGATTTTTCTTCATGAATGTTAAAACCTCCTCATTGATGTCGTTTGGGTGTCTGGCAGAACATAGGCTTTCAAAAGCTCCGTAAGTGTGGGAACGGAACAACGGAAAACGAAAGCGAAGGCTGCGTTTGTATATAAAAGAAGGGAATCGATGCGGTAAGAAGACCGCGGAATCTGCCTGCCGGAAACGGAGCGAAGCCGGAAAGAACGGTTTCGTACTGTTTATAGCAATAAAAAAAGCCGCAGTATCAACGTACCGCGCCTTCTGTGCGAAATAGCAGGCATAAAGAATGCATAGAGATTTGTTATGCAGAGTTAATGCTTACAAAGAATTTCGAAAGAAGGGCAGCCACCTGGTTTGATCGCCATACGAAGTTTATTCTGTTTTACGCTGGATGCATAAATAAGATTGATCATAAGTGGTGTTCTCCTTTCATGATTTTTTCTGCCGCATCTGATCGAACGCGACAGCTTATGGTTCTAAGCTACTCCTGTTTTCCGGATTTGTCAATTGTTATTTTCAAAAATTAAAAAATAAAAGCTGCAAAAGGTATGAAAATTGCGAATTTGGGTAGCTGTTTTGGGGAATATGAGATATAATATTACTGTTCAATCAGCAGTGAAACACTTGCTGTTTCGCTGCGTAAGAAAGTGATTCAGGTGTGAGCAGCCCTCCTTTTGCGTAGCAAAACTTTCAATGAGGGCTGCGAATGTTACAGTTCGCAGGTATCTGTGAACTGTAACGATATAATAAACGAGAGTATAAGCGGAAAAATCACAAGATAACATGTGAAACGAGGGGACAAAAAGATGGAAAAAATAATTGCAGGCCTGGTGCAGATGGATTCCGGGCCGGATATGAATGAAAATATGCGTATGGCCGAGCAGTATGTGCGGGAGGCGGCGGAACAGGGAGCGAAGCTGATTCTTTTCCCGGAGACCGCAGAATACACGGGAGCAGACATGCCGGGCCACGCAAGTGCAGTGCCGGGCTACGTCAGCCGCCGGTTTTCCAGCCTTGCCAAACGGTACGGTGTCTATCTGCACTGCGGCAGCATGACGGTACGGCGCCATCCGGGGCGTCCGTCCAACACGTCGTTTCTGTTCGGACCAGATGGAGAAACGATTGCAGAATACAGCAAAATACATATGTTTGATGTAAATATTCCGGGCAGTGTCTCCTACGAAGAATCACACGAGATCTGCCCGGGAAATGAAATTGTTCTTGCGGACACGGCGCTTGGCCTGTTCGGCATGAGCATCTGCTACGATATCCGCTTTCCGGAACAGTACCGGCTGATGGCATCCTCCGGAGCAGATGCATTTCTGATAGCGGCGGATTTTACGAAAGCAACGGGAGAGCGCCACTGGGAAGCACTGCTGCGCACGCGCGCCATTGAAAACGGATGCTACGTGCTCGCCGCCAACCAGTGCGGCCAGAAAGCGCGGTTTGAGGCGTACGGCCATTCCATGATCCTTGCGCCGGACGGCGAAATTCTTGCGGAGGCAGATGATACCCCGCAGGTACTCATCGCAGAGCTGGATCCGGAAGTGCTGGAGCGGACAAGAAATGAAATCCCGTCTCTGGAAAACAGGAGAGATGATCTTTACCGTGTAAGCTCGGGAAACGTACGGATTTATGAAGAATAAAAATGCAGGGAGGAAATAAGAAGATGGATCAGTTTATACAGTATACCCCGACGGAAGTCGTATTCGGAAAAGAGACCGAAAACCAGGCAGGCGCTGAGGTAAAGAAATGGGGCGGCACAAAGGTGCTCGTCGTTTACGGAGGCGGAAGTGCAAAACGGAGCGGTCTTCTGGACCGAGTGGAAGCATCTCTTGCAAAAGAGGGCCTTGCCTTTGAAGAGCTTGGCGGCGTAAAACCAAACCCGAGACTTGCCCTTGCCGAGGAGGGTGTGAAAAAAGCAGTGGAAATGCAGGCAGACTTTATTCTTGCCGTCGGCGGCGGAAGCTCGATTGACACCGCAAAAGCCGTTGCGCATGGAGCTGCAAATCCGGCGGAGGCACTCTGGGATATCTGGACGAAAAAAGTACCGCTGACAAAATCTCTCCCGGTAGGAGCGGTTCTGACGATACCGGCAGCCGGAAGCGAGATGAGCGATTCAGCCGTTCTGACAAACGAGGCAATCGGCAAAAAGGCCGGCATCAACACGCCGTTCAACCGCTGCAAATTTGCCATCATGAATCCGGAGCTGGCAGCAACCCTGCCGAAATACCAGATTGCCTGCGGAGTAACCGACATCATGATGCACACGATGGAGCGCTATTTCATTCCGGAGAGCCAGTGCGAGATGACGGACGAGATTGCAGAGGGACTCCTCCGTACCGTAATCAAAAACGGACCGAAGGTTCTGGAAAACCCATCCGATTACAATGCGATGGCGGAAATCATGTGGTGCGGAAGCCTGTCACACAATGGACTGACGGAGTGCGGACGCGGCAAAGATTTTTCGGTACATAAATTTGGCCATGCGTTAAGTGCAAAATATGATGTAGCACACGGCGCATCCCTGGCGGCAGTCTGGGGTGCCTGGGCGAAATACCAGTACGATGAGGAGACGGTTCTCTGGCGGTTTGCACGGTTTGCAGAAAAAGTCTGGGGCATCACAGAGGGAAGCGATCACAAACGGGCAACGGAAGGCATTGAGCGCACAGTAGCGTTCTTCCATTCGCTCGGCATGCCGACCTCCCTGCATGAGCTTGATATCCCGAACCCGTCGGATGAGGATCTGCGTGCCCTTTCCATGGATGCAACACAGCAGGACACTGTAAAACTGTCCCGCATCCGCAAGCTGGGCGCACAGGAAGTATATGAGATTTACCAGATGGCGCGATAAAAGGAGGAAAACCAGATGGCAAAAAAGAAAATCGCAGCACTGCTGATCGCAGCGGCCGTTGCGGCAGGAGGCTGGGCGCTTCCGGCAAGGGTAAGCGCAGCAGAAAATGACGGCACGGCCGTAACCTGGCAGCAGGATGAGACGGAAAGTTCCGAGCAGAATTCGGATGAGGAAGCGGCAGTGCAGGAGCAGAGCGGTACTTCGGAAAACGAGACGCCGGCTGTTACGATTCCAGGTGAGGACAACGAACAGGAGCCGGAAGAGAAACTTCCTGCCGGCTGGGTGAAACAGGAGGACGGAAGCTGGAAATACAGAAAAGAGGACGGCACGATGGCCGCCAGCGAGTGGATCACCCATCTGAACCGGAGATATTATCTGAATGCAGACGAAATTATGTGCACGGGTCTTTCGATGGTCAACGGAAAGCTCTATTATTTTGAGAGCTGGGGCGGAGCCGGATACAAAGGCTGGAAAAAAGTCGGCGGGGCATGGTACTATCTGAACGAGGACGGAAGCGTCAAAACAAATGAATGGTTCGTTCACGACAAGAGAACATACCATGTAGATGAAAACGGTGTGATGAGCACCGGACTGCAGAAGATTGACGGAACGCTCTACTACTTCGAGAGCTGGGGCGGAGCCGGATTCCAGGGCTGGAAAAAAGTCGGCGGAACATGGTACTATCTGAATGAGGACGGAAGCCTCAGAACGAATCAGTGGTTTGTGCATGATAAAAGAACGTACCATGTAGACGCAGACGGTGTGATGAGTACCGGCTGGCAGACGATTGACGGCGTTGATTATTACTTTGAAAGCTGGGGCGGCATGCGCGTGAACGCCTGGGCGGCCAAGGGCAGTGACTGGTATTACATGGACAGCAACGGAATCCCAAAAGGGGAAGGCTGGCTGCTGTATGACAAGAACTGGTATTATCTGAGGCAGGACGGCAAAATGATGCACAGTGAATGGCTGTGGTATGATAATAACTGGTATTACCTGCAGAGCTGGGGCGGCATGTATAAGAGCCAGTGGGTAACGATCAAAGGCGCAACGTATTATTTCAGGAGCTGGGGCGGTATTTACAAGAACGGCTGGCAGGAAGTGGACGGAAAAACGTATTACTTCCGAAGCTGGGGAGGCATCTATAAGGATACCTACATCGACGGCTATTACGTTGATAAAAACGGTGTCCGCCGGAACAGCAAAAATATCTGCGTGGCAATCGACGCAGGACACCAGAGAAGAGGAAACAGCGAGAAAGAGCCGATCGGACCGGGATCATCGACCTATAAGGCGAAGGTTGCTTCCGGAACATGCGGTGTGGCAACCGGCATCAATGAGTATGAGCTGAACCTTGCGGTATCCTTAAAGGTACGCGATATCCTTGAGGAGCGCGGCTACGATGTTTACATGATCCGCGAGACGCACGACGTCAATATCAGCAACTCCGAGCGTGCAAAACTTGCCGCGCAGAACGGAGCAGACATTCTCGTGCGTGTACACGCGAACGGCGATTCGAACCAGTCGGTTTACGGAGCACTCACGATGGCACCGAGCAGCAGAAATACGTATCTTTCCGGTGATGTGATCAGCAAGAGCCAGAAGCTCTCCCAGAAGATGATCGCAGCATTCTGCAAAGACACCGGTGCGAAGAACCGCGATGTGATTTACACCGATTCCATGAGCGGCATCAACTGGAGTACCATTCCGGTCACGATCATTGAGCTTGGCTTCATGAGCAATCCTTCCGAGGACCGTTTGATGGCAACCGAGGATTACCGAAACAAGATGGCACAGGGAATTGCGGACGGAATCGACGCATATTACGAATAATCAAAATTGGTCCACTGGACCAATTATTGATATGCCTGGCAACAAAGGGACCTGCCTGAAATGGGCGGGTCCTTTTTGCATGCAAAAAAAGAAAGCGGAGCGAGTCCGCTTTCTTTTGGGAATCCATAGGATCAGATCTTATTTGTTGTTGTTTTTCTCCAGCTCCTGCATTTTCATCGCACGAACCTTCAGCGGCAGACCGAACAGTGTGATGAATCCGTCTGCATCGTGGTGATCGTAGAGATCGCCGGTGGTGAAGGAAGCAAGAGACTCATTGTACAGGCTGTACGGAGAAGACTCGCCGGCTTTGATGATGTTGCCTTTGAACAGTTTGAATTTTACTTCGCCTGTTACGTATTTCTGGGTTACATCAACGAATGCCTGGATTGCCTCGCGCAGAGGAGTGTACCATTTTCCTTCGTAAACAACCTCAGCAAGCAGGTTTCCGAGATCTTTCTTTGTTTTCAGGGTCTCACGGTCGAGAATCAGCTCCTCTAACTGCTCATGTGCAGCCATCAGGATAGTTCCGCCAGGAGTCTCATAAACACCGCGGGATTTCATGCCGACAACACGGTTCTCAACGATATCAACAATACCGATGCCGTGTTTTCCACCCAGCTTGTTCAGCTCGGTGATGATTTCAGAAACTTTCATTTTTTTTCCGTTTAAGGTCTTCGGAACGCCGGCCTCAAAGGTCATGGTTACGTACTCGCCTTCGTCCGGAGCTTTTTCCGGAGGAGTGGTCAGTACGAGAAGATCGTCGTAGTTCGGCTCGTTGGACGGATCCTCAAGCTCAAGTCCCTCATGGCTGATGTGCCACAGGTTACGGTCACGGCTGTAGCTGTGGTTTGCATCAAACGGAAGGTCGATGCCGTGTGCTTTACAGTAAGCCAGCTCGTCTTCACGGGACTGCATGGTCCATACATCGGTCATTCTCCAAGGAGCGATTACTTTGATATCCGGAGCAAGGGCTTTGATGCCGAGCTCGAAACGGATCTGGTCATTTCCTTTACCGGTAGCGCCGTGGCAGATGGCAACAGCACCTTCTTTTCTTGCGATCTCAACGAGTTTCTTTGCGATAACCGGACGTGCCATGGAAGTACCGAGCAGGTATTTATTCTCATAAACAGCGCCTGCTTTTACGCACGGCATGATGAAGTCTTCACTGAACTCGTCGATAACGTTTTCGATATATAATTTGGAAGCGCCGGAAAGTTTTGCTCTCTCATCGAGGCCAACCAGCTCGTTTCCCTGGCCGCAGTCGATGCAGCAGCAGATTACTTCGTAGTCAAAGGTCTCTTTCAGCCACGGAATAATGGCAGTAGTATCAAGTCCGCCGGAATAGGCAAGTACAACTTTTTCTTTCATAATGTAAGATCCTCCTTGGATTTCTCGTGCACCTATATGCGCGGTGCATCGTCAATGACTAAAATATACATCATACGACAGGATTATGCAAGCTTTTTTTCAGAAATTCAAAAAAAACTTGCATAATATACATTTGAGGTGTATACTTATGCAATCGACGGTATATGACAGCAGAAAACAAAGATTTTTCATTGAAAAAAGAAAATAATTGAGCTATCATAAAGAGAAAAGAAAAAATGTCCGGCAAGACAAGAAAACGGGCGAAAGAAAAAAGGAGAAAAAGGTATGATCAGAGCAGGAATTATCGGTTCTACAGGATATGCAGGAGGCGAGCTGGTGCGTATTCTCCTGGGACACAAAGATGTGGAGATTAAATGGTATGGTTCCAGAAGCTATATCGATAAGAAATATGCGTCGGTTTACCAGAATATGTTTCAGTTAGTAGACGATGTCTGCAAGGACGACAACATGGAGCAGCTTGCAAAGGAAGTAGACGTCATTTTTACAGCAACTCCGCAGGGACTCTGTGCTTCCCTGGTAAATGATGAAATTCTTTCGAAAGTAAAGGTCATCGACCTGAGCGCCGATTTCCGTATTAAAGATGTAAAAACGTATGAAGAGTGGTACAAGATCGAGCATAAATCTCCGCAGTATATCGACGAGGCGGTTTACGGACTGTGCGAGATCAACCGTGAGAAAGTAAAACAGGCGCGCATCGTGGCAAACCCGGGATGCTATCCGACCTGCTCGACTCTTTCGATTTATCCTTTATTAAAGGAAGATCTCATTGATGGCAACACCATCATCATCGATGCAAAATCCGGAACTTCCGGAGCAGGAAGAGGAGCGAAAGTGGACAACCTCTACTGTGAGGTTAATGAAAACATCAAGGCATACGGCGTTGCCGGCCACCGCCACACACCGGAGATCGAGGAGCAGCTTTCCTATGCAGCCGGCTACCCGATCACCCTGAACTTCACCCCGCACCTTGTTCCGATGAACCGCGGCATTCTCGTAACGGCATATGCATCCCTGAAAAAAGATGTGACTTACGAAGAGGTTAAAGCCGTTTACGATAAGTATTATGCCAACGAGCAGTTTGTACGTGTTCTCGATAAGGATGTCTGCCCGCAGACGAAATGGGTCGAGGGAAGCAACTATGTGGATGTCAACTTCAAGATCGATCCGAGAACGAAACGAATCATCATGATGGGTGCGATGGACAACCTGGTCAAAGGCGCAGCAGGACAGGCGGTACAGAATATGAACCTGATGTTCGGCCTGCCGGAAAACGAAGGCCTGTGCATGCCGCCGATGTTCCCGTAAAAAAGACAGAAGCAGACAACAGACGGAATTTACGAAAAGCGAGGATAAAAGAATGAAAAAGATTGAAGGAGGCATCACTGCTGCAAAAGGTTTTCAGGCAGCAGGCGGCGCAGCAGGAATTAAAAAACAGGGCGTAAAGGATATGGCACTTGTCTACAGCGAGGTACCGTGCGTAGCAGCAGGAACCTTTACTACAAACATCGTAAAAGCAGCTCCGGTCAAATGGGACCAGGAGATTGTATACAACCATCCAACCGCACAGGCAATCGTCTGCAACAGCGGAATTGCCAATGCATGCACCGGCGAGGAGGGCTATGGCTACTGCAGAAAAACCGCAGAGGCAGCATCAGCTGCACTTTCCATTCCAGAGGACTCCGTTCTCGTTGCATCGACCGGTGTTATCGGAAAACAGATCCCGATCGATAAGATCGCAGCCGGCGTGGAAATGCTGAAACCGCAGCTTGCAGCTACAAGAGAAGCCGCAGCTACAGCAGCACAGGCGATCATGACAACCGACACCGAGCCGAAGGAAGTTGCTGTTCAGATCGAAATCGGCGGAAAAACCGTAACGATCGGCAGCATGTGCAAGGGCTCCGGCATGATCCATCCGAATATGTGCACCATGCTGAGCTTTGTGGCAACCGATGCCAATATTTCGAAAGAGATGCTGCAGAAAGCACTGAGCGAAGTCGTACCGGACACCTACAACATGGTTTCCGTAGACGGTGATACTTCCACAAACGATACCGTTCTCCTTCTGGCAAACGGTCTTGCCGGAAACCCGGAAATTACGGAAGAAAACGAGGATTACAAGATTTTCAAAGAAGCACTCTTTGAAGTCAATAAAACACAAGCGATGCACATCGCAGGCGACGGCGAGGGCGCAACCGCACTGTTCGAAGTGACGATTCAGGGAGCCGAGAGCAAAGAGCAGGCCGTGACACTGGCAAAATCCGTCATCACATCGAGTCTGACGAAAGCGGCAATCTTCGGCCATGACGCCAACTGGGGAAGAATCCTCTGCGCGATGGGTTACTCCGGAGCAAAATTCGATCCGGAAAATGTAGATCTCTACTTTGAGAGCGCAGCCGGAAAACTGCAGATTATCACGAAAGGTGTTGCCGTTGACTACAGCGAGGAGGAGGCAACGAAGATCCTCTCCGAGCCGAAAGTAACTGCGACCGCCGACATCCACATGGGAGAGGCGACAGCAACGGCATGGGGCTGCGACCTGACCTACGATTACGTAAAAATCAACGCAGATTATCGTTCCTGATCGGATCCGGAACAGGCACGGGAAAAGAGCATAAGAGGAGAAAAAATCATGGTAAATCAGATGTATCTGGACAAAGCAAATGTGCTGATCGAGGCACTTCCTTATATTCAGCGGTTCAACCGCAAAATCATTGTCATCAAATACGGCGGAAGCGCAATGGTGGATGAAGAGTTAAAGAGAAACGTCATCCAGGACGTAGTTCTTCTGAAACTGGTCGGCTTCAAACCGATCATCGTACACGGCGGCGGAAAGGAAATCAGCCGCTGGGTCGGAAAAGTCGGCATGGAACCGAAATTCGTCAACGGCCTTCGTGTAACGGATGCCGATACGATGGAGGTGGCAGAGATGGTGCTGAATAAGGTCAACAAAGAGCTTGTCACCATGATTCAGTCACTCGGAGTTAGTGCTGTCGGCATCAGCGGAAAAGACGGCGGACTCTTAAATGTAGAGAAGAAGCTGTCCAAGGGCGAGGATATCGGCTTCGTTGGAAATATCAAGAACGTAAACCCGAAGGTGCTGTACGATCTTCTGGAGAACGACTTCCTTCCGGTTGTCTGCCCGGTAGGCATGGATGATGATTTCAATACTTACAATATCAACGCAGACGACGCGGCATGCGCCATCGCTGAGGCGTTAAATGCAGAAAAACTGGCATTCCTGACCGATATCGAGGGTGTCTACAAAGATCCGAAGGATCCGGAGAGCCTGATTTCCGAGCTCCACGTACAGGAAGCAAGAGATCTCATCACAAACGGAAATGTCGGCGGCGGCATGATTCCAAAACTGCAGGGCTGCATTGATGCGATCGAGAACGGCGTATCGAGAGTCCACATCATGGACGGAAGAATCCCGCACTGCCTGCTGCTTGAGATCTTTACGAACAAAGGAATTGGTACGGCTATTTTAGGGGAAAACAAGGAGAAATTCAATCATGAAGACGAATGAGTATATGGAACAGACCGAGCAGTACGTGCTCCACACCTATAACCGGTTCCCGCTCGTGATCGACCACGGCGAGGGCGTTCATCTGTATGACACCGACGGAAAAGCATATCTGGACTTTGCGGCAGGTATCGCGGTATATGCGCTCGGCTACAGCAATGACGATTATAAAAAAGCAGTGAAAGACCAGGTGGACAAAGTCATCCATGTTTCCAACCTGTTCTACAATGTTCCGATGGGCTCCGCGGCGGAAAAGCTGGCGAAGGCATCCGGCATGGATAAAGTATTCTTTACGAACAGCGGTACGGAGTCGATCGAGGGAGCCATCAAAGTAGCGAGAAAATACGCTTACTTAAAAGACGGCAGCAACGATCATGAGATCATCGCGATGAACCATTCCTTCCATGGAAGAAGCCTTGGAGCGCTTTCTGTAACAGGAAATACGCATTATCAGGATCCGTTCAAACCGCTGATCGGCGGCATTAAATTTGCGGATTTTAATGATCTGGAGAGCGTAAAGGCACAGATTACCGACAAGACATGTGCGATCATCATGGAGACTGTACAGGGCGAGGGCGGTATCTATCCGGCAACGAAAGAATTTTTACAGGGCGTGCGCGATCTGTGTGACGAGCACGACATCCTGCTGATTCTCGACGAGATCCAGTGCGGTATGGGAAGAACGGGAAAACTGTTCGCATGGCAGGATTACGGCGTACAGCCGGATGTCATGACGTGTGCAAAAGCACTTGGCTGCGGCGTTCCGGTCGGCGCCTTCGTGCTGAATAAAAAGACGGCAGAGCATTCGCTCGTTCCGGGAGACCACGGAACGACATACGGCGGAAACCCGCTGGCCTGCGCGGCTGTCAATGCTGTATTTGAATGCTATGAGAAACAGCATGTCGTAGAGCATGTAGCAGAGACGGCTCCGTATCTGGAGAAAAAGCTGGACGAACTGGTGGAAAAATATGACTGCCTCGCAGCACGCCGTGGAAAAGGCTTTATGCAGGGCCTTGTCGTAACGGGCCGTCCGGTCGGAGAAGTCATTAACCGCGCGATTGAGAACGGACTTCTTGTGATTTCCGCCGGAAGCGACGTTCTTCGTATGGTACCGCCGCTTGTGATTACGAAAGATGACATCGATGAGATGATTGAAAAACTGGAGAAAGCATTACAGTAATGTGAAATAGACAGCCGTCTGGTTTCCTATGCAGGAGACCGGGCGGCTGTTTTCCTGCTGTCCCTCGGTTCTGTATAAAAACGGGGAAAAAAGGAATAGTATAAAATGTACTCTCGGGGCCTTTCTGCACTTGCTTTTACGGCCGATTTTCCGCCAGCTGCACCCAAATTTCATCAACGTACGCACCGCGTACGCCTCAGAAATTTGGGCACAACTGACAAAAAAACATCTCACAAAATCAAGCACAGAAAGATTCCGAGAGTACATTACAAGAAATTGGGAGGAAAGAACCATGATTATATTATCACCTTCGATTCTGGGGGCAGATTTTACGAAGCTGGGAGAGCAGGTCGCTGAGGTGGACAAGGCAGGCGCACAGTACATCCATCTGGATGTGATGGATGGCGCGTTTGTGCCGAGTATCTCCTTTGGAATGCCGGTGATTAAGAGCCTGCGCCCGGTGACGGATCGTGTGTTTGACGTACACATGATGGTGGAAGAACCGGGACGTTATGTAGAGGATATCAAAAAAGCGGGGGCGGATCTGATCTGTGTGCATCAGGAAGCCTGTCTTCATCTGGACCGCACGATCGCGCAGATCCGTGAGGCAGGGCTGCAAACAGGTGTAGCGTTAAATCCGGCGACCCCGGTTGAGACACTGGATGTTATTTTGCCGGAGGTGGACATGGTTCTTCTGATGACGGTCAACCCGGGATTTGGCGGTCAGAAATTTATTCCATATACGGTAGAAAAAATCAAGAAGCTGCGCGCAATGTGCAGCGAGAGGGGACTTTCCACCCGCATTGAGGTGGACGGCGGAATCACGCCGGACAATGTGCGGACGGTTTTGGAGGCAGGAGCCGATGTGATCGTGGCGGGAAGCGCCGTATTTAAGGGAAACCCGGCTGGGAATGTAAAAACATTTTTAAATATTTTTCAGGAATTTGAACAGGGATGATGAAGATGAAGCGTTGTTTGATTGTGACAGGCGGAACGATTGATATTGCGTTTGCGAAAGATTTTCTCTCACAGCGTTCGTACGACTATGTAATTGCGGCAGATGCGGGGCTGGAGGTTCTGCGCCCGCTGCATATTTCTCCGAATGCGGTGGTCGGCGATCTGGGAAGGGAGCGCCTCCTGGAATACCAGGAACGCTCTGGTGTAAGGGCAGACGTCCATCAGCCGGAAAAGGATGAGACGGATACGGAGCTGGCGCTTTTGACGGCGGCGCGCCAGGGCTGTGAGGCAGTTGATATCCTGGGGGCGCTGGGCGGCCGTATGGATCACGCCATCGGCAATATCCAGCTGATGTATCAGTTTTTCTGCCAGGGAATGGAAGTGAATATTTATGATGCCCGCAACCGCCTGTATCTTCTGGGCGGGCATAAGGTATTTCACCGGGAAGAGGTGTATGGAAAATACATTTCGTTCCTGCCGATGACCGAGACTGTCGAGGGACTGACGCTGCGGGGATTTAAATACCCGCTCCAGAGGCGGACGATCGGGCTGGGGACGAGTCTCTGCATCAGCAATGAACTCAAACGGGAAGAGGGCATTCTGGAGCTGGAGAAAGGCGTCCTTTTGTGCGTGGAGGCACATGATTAATCCGGATAAAAAAGTGGCAAGTTATAACTGACCTGCTTAAAATGATAAAAACTGTATGTTTTTCAGGGGACAAGATTGTGCTATGATGAGTCCAATAACAAGGGAGGATGAAACATCATGGCAAACAAATCAAATCAGGCTTACAAAATCGCGATGGTCGGTCTGCTGGCAGCTCTCTCCTATGTCGTATTTACATACGGACAGGTGAAGATCACACTTCCGGGCGGCGATGCAACTTCCATTCATCTGGGAAATGCAGTCTGTGTCATCGGGGCACTCTTAGTCGGCGGCTTTTACGGCGGTTTGGGAGGTGCTATCGGCATGACGATAGGTGACCTTCTCGATCCGGTTTATATTGTATATGCACCGAAGACATTTATCTGCAAATTCTGCATCGGACTGATCGCCGGATTCGTAGCACATCGTCTGGGCAAGATTGACCGGAGCACCGATAAGAACCACATCCTTGGTTTTACGATTGCAGCAGCGGTGGCAGGTCTTTTATTCAACGTCATTGCAGATCCGCTGATCGGATATTATTATAAACTCTGGATCATTGGTAAACCGGCGGCAGAGCTCACACTTGCATGGAATATCGCAGCGACTTCGATCAATGCGGTGACATCTACGATTGCGTCTGTTGTTATCTATATGGCGGTTCGTCCGGCACTCCGCAAGGCAGGTTTTCTGGATGCATTGTCTGTAGAAGCGAGAGCATAAGGCAATTTATCTCAGTCGAGAAGAATTAAAATGAAATACATACAGGAGACTGTGGTTGGGCAGAATGGGAAAAAAATCTGTCCGGGCGCAGTCTCCTTGTTGCGTCATTGGAGTGTGCGGCTTATGAAATTTTTCTTTGAAAAATGGCTACTTACTCATGTTTTTGGCGGGTCCCAAGGTCAAAAATTCTCCTGCAAGCAAGCTTGCGTCGAACTTCTGACCTTTTG
>OLQY01001778.1_pt1 | contig 16525 bp, 16 predicted proteins | sample 1672851 | NCBI WGS metagenome assembly OLQY01 (sample SAMEA3136730, study PRJEB25190) | human gut metagenome | reverse complement strand
TAGATAGGGCAGAGGTGGAAGTGTGGCAACACATGGAGCTGACTGTTACTAATCGATCGAGGGCTTGACCAAAGAAACTCGGAATCTGTATGAAGTTTTGAATGTACACTTGCAAAAATGGATAAGATAAGTTATGATATTAATGGTTTGAAATAAAACTATAATATATAGGGGATTGGTCAAATGGTATGATAGGAGTCTCCAAAACTTTTGGTGGGAGTTCGATTCTCTCATCCCCTGCTGATGAAGCCTTGATTTTTCAAGGCTTCATTTTTTACGTATCATATTTTTTTGTGTAATCCGTGAAAACTATTTAGAAATTATTTATATAATTTAGATTTTTTAATAAAAATCTCTCATATGAATTGACATTATTATACAAAATATCTACAATAAAATAGAATAATAAAACAAAGGAGAGTTTAGAGTTATGATTCAACAGAGAAACATTGCAGTATGTATTATTTTATCCATCGTTACATGTGGTATTTACGGTATTTATTGGTTTATCGTTCTTTCTAATGATACCAATACAGTATCCAATGCGGAGAATGCTACATCCGGAGGAGTTGCTTTTGTTTTAAGTCTGATTACCTGTAACATTTACGGTTTATACTGGGCTTACAAGCAGGGAGAGAAGATCGACAAGGCAAAAACTGACAGAGGCATCCCATCAAGCAATAGCGGAGTTATATATTTAATTTTATGCTTTGTTGGATTAGGAATTGTTGCAGAAGCATTAATGCAGAATGAATTGAATAGCCTTGCATAAGGGTTAGAAAAATAATAAATCCCTGATAGTCTGGCAGAACGTCAGATTGTCAGGGATTTATTATTATGCCGTTTGTTGGAAGTTCAGGGAGCGTATGTGTGAGCAGGCGTAAAATATAAATGCCAAAGACAATGATACCGAGCAGACAAGTGATGAACGTCAGATAAGGCGGCTTTTTTTCGAATATATATTTATAAAACCAAAGATAAAGAAAGTATGGAATCAGAAGAAAGATGCAGGGGTTCATCTGAAAAGCAGTTGAAAAATGGGCTGTGAGAAAACTGATCCCAGCCCGCGTGAGACCACAGGCAGGACATGGAAAGCCAAATAAAATAGCAATTGGACAGACAGAGTGAAAGAGATATTGAGTAACGCTCATGTATATAATAATACAAAGGATTGCAATGCGATTATGGTATAGATCGGATAAAAAATTTTTAATTCCTTTTAAAATGAACATATGATCTCCAAAATATAAAAAACGATAGACAAATTATAAGTAGTACTCTGATTCATCATAAATGAGGGGCAAAATATCTCTTGACCCTCATATCATAATATAACATGAATGGATATTTAAGGCAAAATTGTATGTGATTTTATACATCGGGAAACTAAATGAACAAAATTAGTTTCTTTAAAATATGTGCAAATTGAATAAAAAAATCGATAATGGAAAATAATAGTAGTAAAAATAGATAGTGTAGTTTTTTAAGAGACGTGAAACCGGAAAAATTAGTTCTTTATCTCCGGAATTTTACAAAAAAAATGATGAAAAATGACGGAAAATGGCGGAATTTGAAGCGATGACGGAAAATTGACAAATGAAGAAAATGATGTCATAATGCGTTTCTGAAATAGGAAGTAAGTGTTTTTGATAAGAAAGAAAGGATGTTTAAAATGATTGAAAGAAAAATCAGATTGACTGACACAGAAGAGGTTAAGGATTTTGTAAGAGCTGCCGGAAAATGTGATTTTGATATTGACGTCTGTTATAATAGAGCAGTAATTGATGCAAAGTCGTTACTTGGCATGCTGTATCTGGGAATCTGCAAAGATCTTGTTGTAAAATATGGCGAACAGGATGAATGTTTTGAACATATAATGAACAAATATGCGGTTGCATAACTTCCGCTGTTATTAATTTCACTCATAAGTGATGTGTTCCGGCATAAGAAAAGGACTATGTGGGCAAAGGTATATTTGAAATATTTGTCTGCATGGTCTTTTTCTTTTTTTCTATCAGAAAATCAGTTATAATGGACAGTATGAGTAAAGAGAAAAAAGGGAAAGAGACAGAAAATCAAATAGAAGAAAAAAGAAGCCAGATCAAGATCTCAGTACGCAATCTTGTAGAATTTATTTTCCGGGAAGGAGACATTGACAACCGGCATGGACAGTCTGTTTCACCGGAAGCAATGTTAGCAGGGAGCAGAATGCACCGCAGGATCCAGAAGCGGATGGGCAGCGATTATCATGCAGAAGTGCCGCTGAAATTAGTGATCGGGGAAGAAAATTATGACCTTGTATTAGAGGGAAGAGCGGATGGAATCCAGATCACTTCGGAATCAGAACGTGAGATTGATTATTCCAGTAATTTCAATTCCATGACAATTGAGGAGGATATGAATGTTGTCATTGATGAGATTAAGGGTGTCTATCTGAAGCTAGAGCAGTTGGCAGAACCGGTCAGGGTCCATAAGGCACAGGCAATGTGTTATGCGTATATTTTTGCATTGCAGCATGGAATAGAACATATCGGCATTCAGATGACCTATGTAAATCTTGATACGGAGGAAATCAAATATTTTCACGAAGATTTTGCATTTTCAGCTTTAGAAGAATGGTTTGATGAGCTGATCAGGGCTTATAAGAAATGGTCAGATTTTCAGTATGCATGGCGGATCCTGCGGCAGGAATCCATACAGAAACTGCAGTTCCCATTTCCTTACCGGAAAGGGCAGAAGGAGCTCGCTGCCGGAGTGTACCGCACGATAAAACGGAAAAAGAATCTGTTTATCCAGGCGCCGACCGGAGTTGGAAAGACGATTTCCACTGTTTTTCCGGCGGTGAAAGCGGTGGGAGAAAATCTTGGAGACCGTATTTTTTATCTGACGGCAAAGACAATCACGGGAACGGTGGCAAGGGAAGCGTTTGAATTATTGCGCAAGGGCGGATATCAGGCAAAGATTATCCAGATCACGGCAAAAGAAAAACTTTGTATGTGTGATGAGATGGAGTGTAATCCGGTACACTGTCCATATGCAAAAGGACATTATGACAGGGTAAACGATGCTGTTTTTCAGCTGCTTTTGCAGGAAGATGTCTTTTCCCGGGAAGTGTTGTTAGAGCAGGCAGGAAAGTATCAGGTCTGTCCGTTTGAGATGAGTCTGGATGTGGCATCCTGGGTGGATGATATTATCTGTGATTATAATTATGTGTTTGACCCGAATGTGTACCTGAAACGTTTTTTTGCAGAGGGGATCCGGGGAGATTATATTTTCCTTGTGGATGAGGCTCATAATCTGGTGGAACGCAGCAGGGAGATGTACAGTGCAGAGATTTACAAGGAAGATTTTTTGGCAGTAAAGAAGATCGTGAAGCGTTACCGGCCGGGGCTGGAGCAGCAGTTTAACCACTGTAACCGCATTTTACTGGAATATAAGAGGGAATGCGAAAAGTATAAGGTTTATGACAACATTGGAAATCTGATGTTTTATCTCATGAAGCTTGCGTCAGAACTGGATGAGTTTTTACAGCGCAGTACAGAGTTCCCGGAGCGGAAAGAAGTGAGTGAATTTTATTTTGGACTGCGCAATTTTATTAATATGTATGAGCGCGTGGATGAGCATTATGTGATTTATACAGAGCATATGGAAGATGAGCGTTTTAAGATGAAGCTGTATTGCGTTGATCCATCGCTGAATCTGCAGGAGTGCATCGACAGAGGCAATTCGGCCATCTTTTTTTCGGCTACTTTTTTGCCGATCCAATATTATAAAAATCTGTTATCCACGAAGAAAGATAACTATGCGGTTTATGCGGAGACAGCCTTTTCGGAGGAGCAGAGTCTGTTACTTATGGGAAGCGACGTCAGCAGCCGGTATACAAGGAGAAACCAAAGTGAGTTTGAACGGATCGCACAATATATCCAAAAGACCGGGCTTGCAAAGAAAGGAAATTATATGGTTTTCTTTCCATCTTATAAAATGATGCAGCAGGTCTATGAGGTATTTCAGGAGCTGGACGGAGGCACTGTGGAGGCTATCATTCAGGAGCCGGGAATGAATGAGGAAAAAAGAGAGGCATTTCTCGCTGAATTTTCGGCAGAGAGGGAAAAAACATTGATTGCATTTTGTGTGATGGGTGGAATTTTTGGTGAGGGGATCGATCTGAAAAAGGAGCAGCTGATCGGTGCCATCATTGTCGGAACGGGACTTCCGCAGATTAGTAACGAGCGGGAAATACTGATGGATTATTATGAAAAAAGAATGGGCGAAGGCTTCGATTACGCTTACCGGTATCCGGGTATGAATAAGGTATTGCAGGCTGCAGGACGCGTGATCCGGACGATAGATGATGTGGGTGTGATCGAACTTTTGGATGAACGTTTTTTACAGAGTGATTACCGGAATCTGTTCCCGAAAGAGTGGGAGAAACGTCTGGTGTGTACCGTTGACAGCGTTGAAACATATCTGGAAAAATTCTGGGAAGAAAAACAATAAAATTTGAAAGGGCATATCAGTATCAGCTTCAGGAAAACAGCATGGATATTGATATGCCCTTTGTTTTATTTCAGACAGGATCGCTCTGGTGTCTTAGCGGTAGTCGCCCATGTAGAACAATGCAATGGTACCAGGACCGGAATGTGCGCCGATAGTTGGTCCGATGTGATTGATCAAAAAGTTTTCAATGCCAAGTCTCTTTTTAATAAGTTCTGCGACAAACTGGGCATCCTCTAAGGAATCTCCGTGCGAAATGAACACGATGTCGTTTTTGTCACGCCATGCACCGATCTGTTTTTCCATACTGTCAACGAGGGCAATCAGTGATTTTTTCCGGCCGCGGACTTTGGAAAGCGGGATGAGGTGTCCTTCGTTATCCACATGGAGGATCGGTTTCAGGTTGATCATGCTTCCGACTACAGCAGCGGTTTTGGATACACGTCCGCCACGGTAAAGATGGAAAAGGTCATCTACAGTAAAGTTATGCACGACATGCAGTTTATTTTCCTCTAACCATGCAGCAATCTCGTCAATACTTTTTCCCTCTTCTTTCATCATGACTGCCTTGTGAACAAAAAGTCCTTCGCCCATGCTGGCACAGAGAGAGTCGATCACGATGATTTTATTGTCGGGATATTTCTCAGCAAGGTTCATGGCAGCCAGACGGCAGCTATTATAGGTACCACTCAGACCGGAAGAAAATGCAATGTGCAGGATGTCGACATCCTGTGTTTTGATAATATTTTCAAAAAGATTTTCTGCTTCCTCAGGATTTGCCTGTGAGGTCGTTGGAAGAGAACCATTGCGCATCATGGCATAGAATTCTTTTTCCGGAAGGGAATGTTCCCAGGTGTAAGTCTGGTTTTCAATCGTATATGGAAGAGACATCATGCCGAGATGATGTTCGTTGACATAACTTGCAGGAAGATCCGTCGTGGTGTCTGTTGTTATAATAAAGTCTTTCATAAAGCCGTTCATAAAGCCTCCTTGTTTTGCGATTATCTGATACCATTATATAAGATTCTATGGAGAAAGAAAAGAAAATCATGCAAATTCTAAAATATTTATAAATTTCCAAAAGATAGTTTACTTTTTGAAAAAAAGAAAGTATGATAATCACATCTTTTTTATCAAATAAGTGTTAGTTATCGAGGAATATCCCTGCAGATTTTTAGGAGGCAGGAATTTTGAGCAAGCAGAAGATAATTGGCATTTTTGGCTGTGAACAGACGGATTTATGTATCTATCTGGCCAGCATCTTAGAGAATATGAAGAATAGTGTTCTCGTCATTGACAATTCATTTGAGCAGAAAATGCGATTTTGCATCCCAAGACCAAATGAAAAAATGAATATGATCACTTATAAAAATGTGGATTACACAGCGCTTTGTGAGCGCAGTCTGTGGAAAACAGAAGGTTATGACTATGTCATTGTAAATTTAGGCAGTTGGCCGGACGAGAAAAGTGTCACAGATTGTGATGAATTGATCTGTGCGCTGAATTGTGAGAAGTGCGAGATTGAAAAGTACCGGGAATTTATTTTACATATTGAACATCCGGTCAGTGTTTTATTCCGGGATTTTTGCAAAAGTTATATGAGTGCAGGAGGAATCAGAAAACTTTTTGTGGATGAAAACTGTTTTGTATTAGAACAGTTGTTTTTGCCATTTTCTGAGGCTGATGAGTGCAGCAGGCTGATGATGCAGTTTGATGGATACCGGAATTTTGCAAATTTATCAAAGGAGTTTGAAAAGGTATTATTCCATTTGTGCAGGAATATTTCAGAGCAGGATTATAAAGAGGTTTTGATGGGCGTCCGCCGTGCAAAAAGGGGGGAATGCTTTTGAAAATCGTATTCTGGAGTGAAGAGGCGGCGTGTGGAACAACATCGAATATGATCGCAACAGCAAGTATGATCGCTGCGAAGCATAACTGCCGCATAGCAATGCTGTCAGCGGAAAAGAATGTGCATGATCTTGTCGGAAATTTTGCCAGACCGGACTCTGCGACTGTGAATGAAGAATGTTCGTATTATGTATTAGAAGGATTGGACTATCTGTTGATGGCAGGGAAATACGGCAGTCTTACGGAACATCATTTGGAGGAGGCTTTACAGCCGGTTGTGGATGGAAAACTTTTCTGCCTTCCGCAGGGGAAGCGTATGCTCTGTGATTTTTATCCGAAGGAGACAAGAAATGTTTTAAACCAGGTGATCCGTCTGCTGGATGAAAGCATGGATTTTTCTTTTATTGACTGTGGAAGTGAAAAGGATGACTGGACGAAAGAGCAGATGAAACAGGCAGATCTTATTGTGGTCAATTTCAGCCAGACATCACAGGGATTAGATCATTTCTTTTCAACGCATGCAGACGTTTCGGACAGGGTGGTGTATCTGATCGGAAGTTATCAGAAAGATGCTGTCTATAATAAGAAAAATATCCACAGAATCTATCGGATTGCACCGGAGAAACTTGGTGTAGTTCCCTATAATCCTGAGTTTGAGATGGCATGCCGGGAGGGAAAATTAGACAGGTATATCCGTGGCAGGAGACTGTTACTTCCGACAGATATGAGGGAAAATTTTTTCACAGAGTTAGAGCATACCGTACAGATGATCCTGGAGCGGTCTGATAAGAGGGGAGGCGGGCAGGATGTCAGTGGAAGAGACAGGCAGTCTGGAATTGTTTGAAGGAAAACAGCAGGAGATCACAAGACAGGAACTTGTGGAGCGGGTGAGTGAACATGTGAACCGTATCCTGCGGAGAAATCTTTATGAATTAAAACTGGACGAAAAACAGACCTTCCGGCTTTTAAGGCAGAAGGAAGAACTCCGCAGATATTTAAAAGAAGCCGGAACCGGAAATTTACAGGTAAAAGAGTATTTGATTTCTTTTATTCAGGAATTTCTGTTAAACGGAATGAAGATGGATGAAGAGATGATAAAGCATACATTTTTCTTTTCGGAAAAAGGCAGCAGGCAGGCGGCGGTCAGATTTGATATTCTGCTGTTTCTGTATAAAGAACAGTATGGCAGCGGAGCAATGGAAAAACTGATCGAGGAACACGGCTTATTGTCAGGAACGGAAAATGTGATCACGGAGGAGCAGATTGAGCATGTTTATGGAGTCTGCGGAAGAAAATTGAAGTTCATTGAGCAGATCGAGCTTTTGAGCAGGAAGATTTATGCTTACTATAAAGGGCTTGGTGCAATCGATGAGCTACGCGACATGAAGATCGACGGTGTTTCCGGCGGTGTGTCCGGAAAAGAGGGGACGTATCACAGTGCATGGATTTTTTATCATGGCAGAAGTGTCTGGCTGCCGTTTCTGGATTTTGAGCGGGAGGAAGAGTTGGAGCGGATTTCCAGAAATCTTTGCAGATATCATCAGCCGGGGGAAATTTCACGAAAGAAAGGATATCTCGTTCATGAGATGGCAGATCATGCCAGAGTTGTAGTTGCCAGACCGGATTTTGCAGAGAACTGGATGTTTTTTATCCGTAAACTCGACAATATCCCGGAAGTCTCGTTACAGCAGCTTGTGACAGGCGGACATGCAGAAATCCCGGTTGAACTTTTAAAATGGCTCATGAAGGGCTGTCAGGTGACGGCGGTCACCGGAATGCAGGGCTGTGGTAAGACAACATTGCTCACTGCGATGGTCGGAGAGATCCCGGAGGAATATACCATTCGTGTGTTAGAACTGGCATTTGAACTGCATTTGAGGGAGCGCTATCAAAACAGAAATATTGTGACGTTCCGCGAAACGGCGGGGATGATGGAACACGGTGGAATTGGCGGACAGGAGGCTCTAGAAGTACAGAAAAAAACAGACGGAGCCGTGAGCATTATCGGAGAGGTTGTCAGTGCAAAAGTGGCGTCATGGATGATCGAGAGCGGACAGACAGGTTCTCTGTTTACGATTTTTACACACCATGCAAAAAGTACGAGAAGTCTTCTGTTGTCGCTTCGGAACAGTCTGTTGAAGGAGGGCAGTTTTCAGTCAGAGAGAGTTGCATTAGAACAGGTGACGGAAGTGGTACGTTTTGATGTGCACCTGCACATGAGCAGAGAGGGACAGCGCTATATCGAGAGGATCAGCGAGATCGTGCCTGACACGGAAAGTCCGGAGGGATACCGGATCGTGGAACTTGTACGGTTTGACGGGGAACGGTATGTGAAGCTGCATACTATCAGCGAGACAACACGGGCAGAAATGGTGAAATGGCTGACGAAGGAAGAGAAGGAGGCATTTTTCAATGTGGATATTTGAGGGCATTTTGTATGTCATTCTTCTGCTTGTATTTATCCGGTATGACCGAAAAAAGCGGCATTGGATAAAGACGGTCTCACAGGAGGAGAAGTTCGAACATTATCTGTCGGAGTTATCGGCCGCTTACGGAAAACAGAAAAATATTGAGGAGGCAGTGGCAGAAGTGGAGGAGTCACATACGGTCACACTCCCCACAGAACATTCCTATGTGCGTATCTATGGCGCAATGTGTGCGGTCATCCGGGAGGATGGAGATATGCTTTCGGATGGATACTCTGTCTTTCAGAGAAATCTGCAGTATCTGAAAGAGGAAATACGCGAAAATCTCCTGCTCTGCAAGTCGAAAATGCATGGCTTTACAGGGCTGGATGTTCTTTCCGTCCTTCCAGTCTGCTTCCTGCCGGTTGTGAGGCTCTGGGCGGTCCGGGTTTCAGAGGGGCTGTCCGCTTATTATTCTGGCAGCTATGGAATGTTGACAACAGTGCTCCTGTTCGCAGCAACGATTGGGATTTATGGTCTTATCCTATGGCTGTTTCTGCCGGATGAGGAACAAAAAGACCGGTACCGGCTGGAAAAGTGGCTGTTACAGTTTCCGTGGATGGCATATTTACTGGATGTCTATGTCAGCCGGCATTATACAAAATGTCTGAAAAAAAATGAACAGATCAAACAGCTGCAGGGATTTGGAAATGTCCGGGCTTTTCTGATGAAAAAAGTCTGCTTTTTTGCAGCTGCATTGCTTGGGAGCGTATTGTTTCTCATGGTGTATCAGAATGCAGAGCGTTCCCAGATCCTGACACAGATAAAAATTCCGTCTTATCAGCTTATGATGATGCCGGAGAGAGCCAGGGAGCAGGTAAAGAGACAATATCAGGAGCTGGCAGCACAAATGGCAACTGAGGGTTTGAAAATGGATCAGGAGGCATTTCAGGAGCATCTGGAACAGTCTGCAGTCTGGGAGGAGTTAAAACAGGAACTTTCTTTAACAGATAATACGCAGGGGACGGAAGAAATTGCGGAGGCACTTTTTTTACAGGTGCGGGCATATTATGAGATCCGGATTGTCTGGTATCACATTTTATTTATCGCTGTGGTATCAATTCTGGCGTTTCAGATTCCGGAACTTTTTTTGGTGGCAGAACAGTGGAAGTCTAGGGAAAAAAGGATGAGTGAATGTCTGAGGCTGCAGACGGTAGTACTTTTACTCATTCATTATGAGAAGACAACGGTGGAAGAAATTTTATCCCAGATGGAGAATTTTGCAGTTCTCTTTCAAAGCCAGATGGCAGAAGCAGTGGATCATTTTTCTTATGACCGGATCAGATCACTTCAAAAATTAAAACAGGAGATCCCGGATGAACCGGTACAGAGAATCTGTGATGCACTGGAGTTTTGCGAGGAACTGCCTGTGGAGGAAGCGTTTTTAAACCTTGAAGACGAACGCGAATATTTTTTGAAGAAGAATATGGAAGAGCGGAAGAATTATCAGGGAGAATGCATTGCACTGGCAAAAATGTCAGCGTATCTGCCGATGTTTTTACTCATTATATTAAAGCTGGTCGTGCCGTTTGTGGCGGAGGGATTAAGCGAACTTCATGCATACAGCCAGAGCATGACGGGATTTTTTTAGGGAAAAGTGTTATACGAAAATAAATGAAATTAAAATGAAAAAGGAAGGTATCGATCATGGAAAATAGTTTAAAAGGATTAATGCTTGCAGCAGGAATTATCATTACCTGCATTATTATCAGTCTCGGATTTTATATTGCAAGAGAGGCGAGAGATACTGCCTCGGAGGGAACTGGGCAGATCAATCAGCTGCAGGCGGAGTTTACAGATGCGTCCAAAACAATGTATGACGGCACGGAAGTGTCAGGAAGCGAAGTGCTGAATGTCATCCGGAAATTCAGTGATGAGACAATGGGAATTCTTGTACAGACGAATAAAAATAAAACGTACTACAATTATAATTTTGACGTGGATAAGGGGGAGCTGGGAAAAGCGTTAGATAACAGCTACAAAAATGCGCAGGATGTGGCAAGTGACAAGTATATCAATCCGACTGCACGCTTTCAGGGCAGTATCGTAAAGGATGTGAATGGCACGATCATCGGGATCGTGTTCGCACAGGTATAGTACGCAGTGTATCCGGAGAGTACAAAAAGACAGGAGGCCAGCAATGGAAGAAGGATTGCAGGGGTTGTTGATGGGAGCTGTGCTTGTGATGTTTCTGATCGCAATGGAGTCAGCCTTGCAGGTGGTGGACAGCAGTGAAGCGTTGGAACAGACGGTGGAAGAGCGGATGATGGAGCAGAGAACCATTACGGTACAGAGAATTTCAGAAAAAGAGAGTGATGTGTTTGGATGGATGAAATATTTGGAAGAGTGACTGCGATTTTATTTGCAGCAGCGGTGTTTATGGGGATGCCGCTTTTGTACATGAGTGAGCGGGCAAAATCAGCAGAACAGATGTATCTTTTGACGGTCAATACAGAGTTTGTGGACAGCATTTGCAATACCGGTTTTTTGACGATGGAAATGTATCAGCAGTTTTATAAAGAAATATCTGCCGCTTCCGGTATTTATGAGGTGCATATGTATCGGGAGCAGAAAGACATTGTACTGGAGCAGGGAGACTATTCCTATGAGAGTATTTTCTTTGATGAAAAAGATATGTTAGCCGAACTGGAGAAAAATCGTGTGTATGAATTTGAACGTGGGGATTATCTGAAAGTGGCGATCATAAAGAAGAAGGGATGGATGGATTTCGTGGGAAACAGGGATTCTTCGGTCAATGTTTTATATGGAGGCACAGTACGGTATGAAGATTTCTAACTGGTGTATCTTATTTTCGGTACTTTTCTGTGGCATGATATTGTATACAGATCTGCGGTTCCGCTACACGATGGAGGCACAGTATACCATGGAGGAGTACAACCGGATTTTTGACCGGGCAGCAGAGGATGCGCTGACTGATCAGCTGCAGGAGGAGTACTGGGATGGCAGCCTGAAAATAGATGAGGAGAAAGTACAGAACCGATTTTTTGAGCAGACTGCCTATGTGCTGGATCTGACAGGAGAGACAGAAAAGGAAAACTTAAAGGAACTTGTTCTTTTGCAAAAATTGGTAAATGAGAAGGGGAAAAGTTTATCCGTGGAGGAGAGCAGGAAAATTCAGACGCAGATGGAGAATATCACAAATCAAAGGTCAAAGCTTACTGATATGGCATATCTGATGCTGTTCCCGGAAGCGGAACATGAGGAATGGGCACAGAATCTGAAAAATCATGGATTTTACACTTTTCTGGAAATGCCGGATACCGAGCGGTATCCATGGACGAAAATGTTTGATCTCGATGAGATACGTTATGCGCTTAGTGGGGCAGAACTTGTAAAAAAGGAAGAGGACTAAGCCTCTTCCTTTGGTTCAGGTTTTTTGATGTATATTTTTTCAATACGGTTTTTATCCATCTGTTCCACACGGAGCAGTACATCATCATCTGTAATAATGATCTCATTTTTTTCCGGAAGATGATCTAATAAGCCGATCAGATAACCGCCGATGGTGTCATAATCGTCGGATTCAAAATCAAGATCAAGCTTTTCACACAAATCTTCCAGATTTGTAGAACCGAGGACAAGATATTCCCGGTCGCTTAATTTTACGATCGGATCTTCCTCATCGGTATCGTACTCATCACGGATTTCACCCACGATCTCTTCTAAGAGATCTTCGAGAGTGATAAGCCCGGCAGTAGCACCGTACTCATCAAGGACGATGGCAAGGGAAATGGAAGATTTACGCATTTCCATAAAAAGCTCTGCGGTATTTTTATGCTCATATGTAAAATATGGTTCCCGCATAATGTCCTGGATAGAGAAATGTTCCCGGTCTTTATAAAGCAGCAGATCCTTCATGTTGATGATACCGATGACATTATCGGTAGTGTCTTTGTAAACCGGAAGACGTGTAAATTTGTCTTCTTTGAATATTTCAATCAGTTCATCGTAAGTGCAGTCGATATTTGCAAATGTCATATCAATTCGAGGTACCATGACCTCTTTTGCCTGGGCATCACCGAAATCGAATACGTTATTGATCATCTCATGTTCCTCTGATTCAATAACGCCGGTTTCTTTTCCGACATCAACAATGGTTCGCAGTTCTTCTTCGGTCATGGCTTTGTCTTTTGCATTCGGATCAACACGCAGAAGGAATAAGAATGCAATGGAAAGTTTATTTAAAATAAAAATGACCGGAGTGAGAAGTTTCATCAGCCAGTAAATGATGTTGCAATAGGAAAGAGATATTTTTTCTGCATTAATGGCTGCAATTGTTTTTGGAGAAATTTCCCCGAAAATCAAAATCAACAGTGTCAGAATACCGGTTGCGATTCCGGCACCAACACTTCCCCACAAATCCAGAGCAAGAGAAGTTGCAATGGAAGATGCAGAAAGATTGACAATATTGTTTCCGATTAAGATTGCACTTAACATTTTACCGGAGTCATCGGTAACTTTAAGTACGCATGCCGCACGGGAATTCCCGTCTTCTGCGAGAGAGCGCATACGGATCCGGTTTACGGTCGTAAGTGCAGTCTCCGCAGAAGAAAAAAATGCGGAAAGTAAAAGCAGAATGATTAAAATTATAATCTGAAATATGGAACCCGAGTCCAAAAATATTCACCTCATCTAATAAACTATGATTAAGAAGCGGAAACTATTCTTCGATACTGTAGTTTGGCGCTTCCTTTGTAATGTGAATGTCATGTGGATGACTTTCACGTAATGCTGCAGCAGAGATCTTGACAAACTGACCTTTTTCTTTCAGGTCTTCGATCGTTGGGCAGCCGCAGTAGCCCATACCGGAACGGATACCACCGATCATCTGGAAAACAGTGTCCTCAAGTGTTCCCTTGTAAGCAACACGTCCTTCGACACCTTCTGGTACTAATTTTTTAGCACCTTCCTGGAAGTAACGGTCTTTGCTGCCGTTTTCCATAGCGGCGAGAGAGCCCATACCACGGTAAACTTTGTATTTTCTTCCCTGATATAATTCGAAAGTACCAGGAGCTTCATCACATCCTGCAAAGATACTTCCCATCATACCTACGTTAGCACCGGCAGCAAGAGCTTTTGTCATATCACCGGAGTATTTGATACCGCCATCGGCGATAACCGGGATACCGTACTCTTTTGCAGCAGCGTAGCAGTCCATGATAGCTGTGATCTGAGGAACACCAATACCGGCAACAACTCGTGTGGTACAGATAGAACCAGGTCCGATACCAACTTTCACTGCGTCAGCTCCGGCTTTGATCAGGTCACGGGTAGCAGCACCGGTGGCAACGTTTCCTGCAATCACCTGTAAGTCAGGGTAGGCAGCTTTGATTTTCTTGACTGCCTCTAAGATATTGCGGGAATGACCATGTGCAGAGTCAACCACGATCACATCAACGTGGGCTTTTACCAAAGCATCGACACGCTCCATCATATTTCCGGTGATACCAACGCCGGCGCCACAGAGAAGACGGCCGAGATCATCTTTGGCTGAGAGTGGGTATTTGATCTGTTTTTCAATATCCTTAATGGTGATAAGTCCTTTTAAATGGAAGTCCTTGTCTACGATCGGAAGTTTTTCTTTTCTGGCTTTTGCAAGAATTTTCTTTGCTTCGTCTAAAGTGATTCCTTCCGGAGCTGTGATAAGACCTTCAGAGGTCATGCTCTCACTGATTTTTTTTGTGAAATCTGTCTCGAATTTTAAGTCACGGTTTGTGATAATACCAACTAATTTGCCACCCTCGCAGATCGGAACGCCGGAGATACGGAACTTTCTCATGAGATCTTCAGCATCCTGTAAAGTGTGTTCCGGAGATAGGAAAAATGGATCTGTGATAACACCATTCTCTGAACGTTTTACTTTGTCAACTTCCTCTGCCTGTGCCTGAATGGACATGTTCTTGTGGATGATACCGATACCGCCCTGTCGAGCCATGGCGATCGCCATGCGGTGCTCTGTTACAGTATCCATTGCTGCACTCATCATTGGAATATTTAAAACGATTTTTTTTGTAAGGTGTGTTGTTAATTCGATCATATTAGGTGTTACTTCTGAATACTGCGGAACTAATAATACGTCATCAAAAGTAATTCCATCACCGATAATTGTACCCATTTTTTAGATCCTCTCTTTCTTCATCATGATGTGTTATTTTAAAATAATTATATATTAAGGTAATTGTTCTGTATCATAGCAAAAAAAATACATAATGTCAATAATATATAAGTATAGATTTATAAAATAAACAAACACATTAGCAAAGCTTATAAAAAAGAAAACAAAGGCTAATAGGAAGAATCATGATAAAGGTATTCACAAATGATTTTCGGTGTGATATGATGAAAAAGGCAACGGGGCTACAAAAGGGGTCACGTTGCCTTTTTTATGTAAATTAGGAAACTTTGTTCTATTTTATGCAAAAGGTGTGTTTGTCAGAAGAAAAACACACACTTATAATAAGGTAAAAATTGGAGTGAGAAAATGGAATTTCGACCATGCATTGACATTCATAACGGAAAGGTAAAGCAGATTGTCGGTGGCAGCTTAAAAGATGAAGGGAATATGGCAGACGAAAATTTTGTTTCCATGCAGGATGCGGCATTTTATGCAGAGCTTTATAAAAAAGAAGGCTTCCGCGGAGGCCATATTATTTTATTAAATGCGAGAGACAGCGAATATTACGAAGCGACAAAGAAACAGGCGATGGGTGCGTTACAGGCGTATCCGGGAGGTCTGCAGGTTGGCGGCGGCATTACGGCTGAAAATGCAGAAGAATTTCTTACAGCAGGAGCAAGTCATGTCATTGTCACGTCTTATGTATTCTGTGATGGAAAGATTCAGATGACGATTGTACCGTCGCGCTTTGCCAAAGACACGTTCATGCCTTCCCGCAAAGTACCGCGATGTACACGGCCTACGGCGATACGGCCGGTATAAGAGGAGTAGTCCAATGAGGTCACCAGCATCTGCGGCGTACCTTCCAACTGTGTAGGAGCGGGAATGTTCTCCAGAATGCAGTCCAGCAGCGGATAGATATTGTCCGTCGGCTTCTGCCAGTCCGTGCTCATCCAGTTGTTCTTTGCCGAACCGTAGATAACGGGGAAGTCCAACTGATCTTCTGTAGCATTCAGGCTGAACATCAAGTCGAATACCATTTCGTATACTTCTTCCGGACGGCAGTTGGGTTTATCCACCTTGTTCACAACAACTACAGGTTTCAAACCGATCTGTAACGCCTTTTGCAATACGAAGCGTGTCTGCGGCATCGGGCCTTCGAATGCGTCTACCAATAAGATACATCCATCAGCCATATTGAGTACACGTTCTACTTCGCCACCGAAGTCGGCGTGTCCCGGAGTATCAATAATATTGATTTTTGTTCCTTTGTAGTTAATTGAAACGTTCTTTGAAAGGATAGTTATCCCTCTTTCGCGTTCCAAGTCATTATTATCCAATACCAGTTCACCATTTGTCTGGTCGTTGCGGAACAAATGTCCCGCCAGCATCATCTTGTCCACCAAAGTCGTTTTTCCGTGGTCTACGTGGGCGATGATCGCAATGTTTCTAATGTCTTGCATACTATACCTATATATTTGGCTGCAAAGGTACGATTTTTAATTCAAAAAATATTTGGCTGTTAACGATTATTTTTTATCTTCCGTATCTTCTTTACTTTTAAATGTAGAGGGAGTGGTGC
>OLQY01001768.1_pt1 | contig 16599 bp, 18 predicted proteins | sample 1672851 | NCBI WGS metagenome assembly OLQY01 (sample SAMEA3136730, study PRJEB25190) | human gut metagenome | reverse complement strand
AAGATATTCTTTATAGCGAGCACACTCTTTCTGTGTTGCTGTATCTGTAATAACAGAGCATTTCGCATTCATTTCTGTTTCTCTTCCCTCAAAGCTTTCCGCATGAAGGACACCAGCATTGCTAACGATCAAGGCAGCTGCCATTGATAAAAATAACATCTTTTTCTTCATAATACACATGCCTCTTTTCAATCAATATAAAAGTTATCCATTTCTTATATAGTAACGTAAGCCCTCAAAAAAGTAAAGAAAAACACAGAGTTTTTATAGGATATTCAGCTAATTTTCAGATTACCCTCACTGTGTTTTTGTATTATTACATTTATGTTTAATCACTAATCATAAGCTAGATATCTTATAACTTTCTACCTATGATAGTCAGTTATATCACTTCCTATTTTATCATATACTTCTTTTACAGTTGTCTCACCATTTCTTATAGCTAATATTTCATCATAGGTTACACCAACAAATTCTATGAAATCTACTTTGCCATTTGATGTTTGAATGGAATGTAAGTTAGTATCTGGAATTGTGATAAATCCAGTTATATTAGACTCCATTTTAGAATCTATTCCCTGTGTCTGTCCAGTATATAGATACTCATATGGCCTAAATATTTCTCCTTTGGTAAAGGTTATTCTAGCAATTGCCTGTAATATACTGCAGATACATTTTATTTCTGCCTCTTCATCTTCATATCTGTCTTTTTTCAGCTTGAATGTAAACTCCATTCCATAACCACTAATATCTTTATTATCTGTTTCTTTTTCATATAGTTCCGATAACCCATATGTAACAAAATGCCAATATGTACCTCCATCATATATGCTTATACCATCAAGAGGATCATTACCGCCTAGTTTCCAGCTGATTAATGTTCCATAATGTTTTGGATCAGTTTGATTAGGATATACTCTTTCACATTCTTTGGTGATCGCATCCCATCCTAATACTTTTACTTCTTGAGTTTCTTCATTATTTTTGTTTTGTTTTTTAAACTTATCAAATAGTCCCATAATTAACACCTACTTTCCCTATCTATGCATGATTATCAGTTTCCCAACACCATTTTGCGATTGTCTGAATCAATTTTGTGTCAACCTTGCCATATGGAATTCGTATAGTTCCTTTATTTACACTATAGTCTTTCAGTTCATCTTTAAAATGTATGATTGCCTCTGGACCAGGATAAATCCCAATATGTTTCTTTGATGCCGCAAAATGAATAATATTATGATTTTTCCAGAATGTTGGCATACTCCAGGAAATTCGTTCCTCTGCTTCAGGTAATACTTTCCTTAAAGTATCACGAATCAATAATAAATCTTCTTGTTTTTCAGGTTCCTGTCTCATAATATATTCATCAATTGTTTTAGGTTTTTCTCCACAATAATGACTCTGATTTTCCTTATTAAATTCTTTTCCACATTTTGGACATTTCCACATAACGTACCTTCCATTACCTTTTTAACCATTCTTCTTTTAGGATTCGCATCATAACAAAATCCATATACTCTCCATTATAATAATATCCCTGCTCCTGAATACCTTCTTTTTTAAATCCTATTTTCTCATAAAACTTTAAAGCATTTATATTCTTTTCTACTACTCCAATCGCAACTCGATTTAAATTATGATGTGTAAATGCTTTATCCAACAGTAAATGAATTGCCTCTTTTCCATATCCTTTTCCTTGATCTTCTTTATTTGGAATTATAATTGTTAAATCACTACAATGCCAAGCATTCCATATACGTAACAACCCAGTTTCCCCTATTATTTTTCCTTGTTTATCCGTAATCGTATACCAGTCACGACTTTGATCATTTATTCTATTTAATAAAGCTTTTTGTTCTTTTTCAAGTGTAGTTTTTTCTGAAAAACCACATTGAAACATAATATCAGGCTGATTAAACCAATAAGCAAAAAAATCAGCATCCTCTAATATTTGTCTTCTCAAAATTACCTTATTTCCTATAATTGTTTCCATAGCTATCACCCCTATCTTTTATTGTTATCTATTATATTCAACCTTTTCTAAAGGAATAGGATCTGGATTTAATAAAACCCATTTAACACATAGTTCTGTTAATCTGGATAATTCATCTTCAATAGCTGAAGGCTTATTTCTTATAATATTTTTAGTAATTACATTGATTTCATTCTGTTCATCACTAGATAACAAATTTCCTTGATTTATATACTCTTTTAGCACAGAAGTCATTTTGATAAAGTCGTTATCCCAATTTATTTTTCCATTATCTAAAATTTCATATGATAATCGTCCACATATACGTACAACCTCCCCCTGAATTGTAGAAGCTGCACCTTTTGATGGAACTAATAATTGCCATAATTCGTCAAATTGATCCTGCCATCTATTCGCTTTTACTGTTATATTAGATACTCCATCATATTGAACTCTTTTAGGAACTGGATTGACATGAAATATTTCATATAATTTCATCAATTCCGGTTCTATTTCTTTTATAGTATCAGGCTCCATGTTTTCACGAAACCATTCAAAATCTTTTCCGATTCTTTCCACTTCCTGCTGTTCCTTCCCAGTTAGTTTTGCACCGTGTGCCAGCAAATAAGAAACTATTTGTACAAGCATAGGAATATTTGCATTTGTTGCACGCTTCAACGCCTTTAATAAAGCTGTTTCCCACATCGTATTTCTCGCATTCACATTGGTACCTGCTTCTACTAAGGCTTTTACATTATCTAAACGAAATGATCCTGCCGCAGCAAATAACGGAGTTTCTCCCATATAATCTTTTGCTTCAATATTAGCTCCTAATCGTATTAAACAATCTATCTGTCCATTAATTTCATGAGCATGCAAGTGTAATGGTGTCATCTGAAATCTTCCTTTATAATTTATATCAGCACCTTGATTGACTAACCATTTCATGACTTCATTAGGCAACAAAAAGCCTAAAGCGTTTGTTTTATAAAATCCTCCATATGCATTAATATCACATTTTTTAAAGACAGCTTTTATTTCTTCTTCATTTCCTCTTTCCACAATTTCTTCAAAATCCTTCACCAAGGTCTTTCTCTTATTAGATTTCTTTTCAGAACCATTTTTTTCATTATCATTTGTTTTATTTTCTTTCTTTTTATTAAAATAATCAAATAATCCCATATCCTCATCTCTCCTTATAATTTCCTATCCAATTTATTATTTACCCTAAATATTGACAATCTAAAGATTCATTATTAGGCATATATTACTTCTTAAATTTCAGCCTTATTTATGATAAATCTCTGAAAACTCTTTTATGGCATTCTCTTGTTTTTTTGTACAGCCCAAACATTGAATCTTCTTTATATTGGGATTTTCATACAATGGTTTAATATCAGAAATATCTAGCTTCCCTAAATTGATAATTTCTATCCTGTCTAAGCTATTTACTTGATAGATTCCCTTTATATCAGTCAGATTCGTTACATTATCTAGCTTTATTTCTTTCATTTGTTTTAGATTTGACATATCAGGAAGCTTTGTTATCTGAGAAAGAGATGATAAATTCAATACTTCCAAATTCCTTAACGATGAGATAAAATCTAAATCTTTTAATTTACTTAAGCGCCATAACTTTAATTTTCTAATCTTTAAATTATTCTCTAATTCTGATAAATCATCAGCAGCACACCAATAGATATTTAATTCATTAATATTTGTCTCATTTATAAATTTCCAACTCTTCGTTTTTATTCCTCGTAATGCCAATTTCTTTAAGCTTTTTATATTAGAAATACTCTCTACATTACGTTTTACTTTGCGTAAATATAATTCATTTAAATTAGGAAATTGACTTAACCAATGACAATCAAAATTATGATTTACTCTCGAATCTCCTAAAAAGAATTTTTTTAGTGTAGGCTGTATTTCCTGTATAATCGAAAAATCTTTTTCATCGTATATTTCTAAAGTTAATTCTTCTAAAGGTAATGTTTGAATTATTTCGATATGTTTTACATTTGAGATACAATTGATAGATAAGCGCCTAACATGAGGAAGTTCTCTAAGAAAACTTAGGTCACAGCAATGCCCCTCTAAGATAAAGCCAAATACACGAAGCGTCATATCAGGCCTATTCTCAAAGATTTCATCCACAATAGGTAACTTATCTCTTGGTATATACTCATCAATTTGTACAATTTGATATGAAATGTTATTGCATATTTTTTTCACACTTCTTTTACTTAAACTTTTAAACGTTATCTGTTTTATTGGTATTAACGTTTTTCTTGTACAGAGTTCTACACGATTACTGAAATTTACATGAGCTCCCATATGATCACCTCCATGTATGAATGTCTACCGTCTTAAGATAATATGTATCGTATCTTGTAATACTTCACTAAATTCATTTAAATTCTCCATCTGTATTACACCATCACGTAAAAGCTGAATTATATTTTCAATTAAAACCGATCTTCTCATATCTATAATAACTCCCGGTTTATTTACATCTTTCTTTATATTTTTATATAGCTGCCAGAATTTTTCAGAAGGATTTTTATCTTATGTTAAAATCGCTATATATTCCTCATTTAATTTATTCATATAATTTTCCTGCCATTCAACAATTTTACTTCTAAATAATTTCCAGTCTTTTTCTGTAAATTCTTTATTACTAGTATTCATAATAACACTCACTTTCTATAATTTATCTTATTCATATTGTTTTGCTAATTCTTTCCAATAGTTTTTCAACATTTCTAATATTTCTTTTGCGTCTTCTATTTCTGTTTCCTGATGATATTCTTTCATTTCACTAAAGGTCCCTGAATCACTTACAATTCCTAACAACCATTTCCCAAACATAGATACTTTATATTTAAAAATCATACAGCTAATTCCATCTTCATCTACGAAAGAATTCGTACATTCTATTTTGAATGGTTTTTGCCCTAATTCATGAGGATCCATTAACCATTTTTCTAAATTTTTCTTTGCTTCTTTTATTTCCTGATTCATATTACACACTCACTTTTCATCTGTTTTCAGAGAATAAATAAAGATATTTTGTATATTTTCATTCTTTATGTTAGATAATCCTATGTAATAATCAAATAATTCTAGAATTTCTTCTTTATAGAATCCCTCCAACATATCGGCTATGTACTTAGCATTCATATCTACCTTCCAAATATTTTCTTTTTTAATTTCATACTCGCAAGGTTTTCCTCTTGTTTCAGGATAATTTTTTATTCCGTCCATAATGAGATAGCTGGCTATTTTTCTATCTATTTTCCCATCCTTTAAGATTTTAAAATAACCGCCTGTATCATTTCCTTCAAATACATAGTTCACATATGTTCGATAATCTCTCTGCAATATATAAAATAAATTTCAGACTTCCTAAATTTCTTATTTCAATGATAATACATTTTGATTCCTTGATACATCTTAAATAATAAGCTGTATCAAAATCCTGAAATATATAATCTTCCCTTATACAGTAATATTCCTGTGTACTATCATATGGATATCTTAATTGAACAGACTTTGCATTGTTAAAAATTTGGTACGTAGGAATTACCATGACATTAAAGTCATTTGCGAATAGTTCTTTTAGTTCATTTATATAATTCTGCTGTTTTTTACTAAATATTTTCTTTATAATACTCATTAGCATTCTCCATTTATATCCATTCATTCGAGAAATAGATTTCTTTTGTGCTCGTTTAAAACTTCTATATGTAAATTATCAAGAACTGTACATTTAAAGTATTTATATTGTTTTCTTGTGATATGATAACGTAAATTGCTTGTATCGATATCAAATGCTTTGGTATTGTATGCTTCTAACAACTCATCATAGACTTGTTTCTGCCAATCTTCTGTTAGTTTTTTCTATAATATTCATGTAAATTATTAGGAAATTCCTTCTCCTTTACACTTTGAAATAATACTTCCAAGTGGTTTCCTCCCTGATCCATAAATTCTTTATAGTTATAGGATGAAAACATTTTATTTCCTTTAAAATAAGCCCCAGTGGTAATAGGATAAGTATAAAAGCAGGAGTTATAATCCTTAGATGTTACCTTTTTTTCAAGAAATTCTAAGGTTTTCTTTTCCATTCCTTTGTATAGCTTTGCAATATCCACAGGCTGTTTATCTTCTTGATGGATAGCAATAAATGGTTGATAGCCAATACCACTTTCTGCCTTCCAATTTTTGAATTGAATTATCGTCTGCTTACCCTTATTATGAAAATACATATCAATAGAAGAATATATTTCCACATGATGTTTTTTATCTTTTTTTTCAGCTGGTTTTTCTAAATATCTAAAGAATACAGTATAAACAAATGCATCACATAGTTTTTGATAATCCACATCTAATATTGGTTTTTGAAGATAAAATAATCGCATATAAATCTTTCCTTTCTATATTTTTTTGTTTAAAGTGTAATCTTTTTTCTATTCATATTATCTCATTCATTTCTATATGAAACAATAATAAATGTAAACTTATTCTTTTCTCTTTTTCTTGTTAGTACTATAATTACAACAGGTGATTTTTATGCGAACAAAAGGAATTATCTATACGATTGCTTCAGCAATTTTATTTGGGATTACACCTCTTATCACAACACTGATTTATCAGTATGGCACAAACTCTATGACTGTTGTATTTTTTCGCTCTTTGTTTGTTATCCCAATGCTTGCTCTTATTATGAAAATAAAACATATTTCTTTTAACATTTCTTTAAGAGATTTAAAAAATATCGCTATAATTGCGATATTTGGAAGTGGATTGACTACCATATTATTATTTACTTCATATTCATATATAGATATCGGCTGTGCGACAACATTACATTTTCTTTATCCAATATTTGTTTCCTTACTATGTTATTTTTTATATAAAGAACATTTAGGAAAAAGAAAAATACTTTCTTTATGCATGGCGTTATTAGGATCAATCTTTTTCTTTGAATGGAAACAAAGCTCTAATCAAATAGGACTTTTACTTGCGATTGCATCCGCTTGTACCTATGCATTCTATATGGTTCAATTAGAGAAAACTAAGTTAACGAAGCTAAATGCATATAAAATTTCTTTTTATCTAGCTATTTTCATTCTTCTAGAAACATTAGTGTATCATTTTATCTTTCCATCTATAACCTTTATTCTTCCTATGCAAGCTTATATATTAATTATTGTGTTAAGCATAATTTCAAGTTTTCTAGCAGTTATACTTCTACAGAAGGGAATTTCTTATCTTGGTTCCAGCACTGCATCTATTTATTGTTTATTTGAACCTATTACATCAATCATTGTAGGTTATTTATTCTTACAGGAACCTTTAACTCTCAATAAAATTATTGGCTGTGTTTTAATACTTTCTTCTTTAGTTTTGATTAGTAGAGAAAAGAAAGATTCTTCATCTTTCTAAATTTTTCTAAATTTAAAATCGAAATTTGGAAATTATGCTATAATAGAAATAGAATTTTTCGTAAAAGAGGTGTATTATGAACGCGTATAATATTTATAATTTTATTACTCTTAGTAAAATTTACACATCAAAAACGAGTGAAATAATAACATATATCATCATTGTATTAAGTGCTTTAGCCTTTATATGCTTAGTGATTCTTCAGATTCACTCTAGACATAAGTAACCCTGTAATCCGATAATGGATTACAGGGTTTTATTTATATATTCCTGATGTCTTTTGACCTCAAAACGTTCTAATTGAAAAGGTTCATCTGGACTCATTCCAGCTTTTTCTAGTGCTATACTAATCTGTTGAAGAGGTGAGTCTATTCCTTGTATGTCTGGTAAAAGAAGACCTTTACGATGATGATCACCTACAATTACGCCATATCTTTTCACATCTAATTCTTTGATATCTTTTACCTCAGTTGTTTCTGATAAAACATCAACCTGATATTCCAGATAAGGAAGTTCTTTTTCTTCAATCGGTAAAAATCTAGGATCTTCCATGGCGGCAGCTATCGCATTATGTATGATTTCTTTCCCAATATTCTCTTGTATTGGACAGATTGATCCAATACAGCCTCGAAGTTCACCAAATTTTGAGATAGAAACAAATACTCCTGCTTTTCTTGTATGCATTTCTTTAGGTAAAGCTTCTTTTAATGGAAGAATGGTATGGGTTCTAACATAGAATTCTAAAGCTTCTCTAGCAAGAGCTACATAAGGATCTTTTTTCACAATTCGAATCATTGCCGTCAGATATCCGACACCAAAGGGATGTTCATAGGATAAAAATTGTGAATCAAATGGATAAGCCTGTAATAGCCCATATAACATCAATAACGATGGATAAATGCAATTAGCGCTTTCCTGTACAATATATTCATCTATATCTAATAATTTTGCATAATCATTATTCTTTACAATATCAATGATCTGTTTATCAAAAACAGGACCCATAGGATGGAATCCATATGTGCTATCATCTTGTAGACGATGTGATAAATCACCACTAACAATAACAGCTACATTCTTTCCAGAAAGCTCGATTGCTCTTCTTAAACAATTTCCAAATGCAATATGTGTACTGCGACTCAAATTGCTTATTCCAATACGAACAACTTTAAAATCTTCATATTCCTGCAATATAAAAGACAGAGGAATCATTGTGCCATGATCAAGGGTCTTATCCTGCAAACCAAGAATACCTGCTGGTAATTCCTCATCCATAGCTTCTTTACATATAAGCTCCACAAAATCTTCATCATAGAATACTTTCATACTTGCTTCTTCAGCATGAAATGATGAAAAATCACCATATGCAGCTACACCAGTAGAAATTTGTATATAATCCTCATAACTTGGCGCATGAGAAGATATAATGATCAGAGTCTGAATATTACTTGCCGCAATATCATGAGCAATCATACGATATGCATTAATTGTATTCTGAATTAGTTTTTCTTTCCCTTTTCCTATTTCAGGAAGAATTAAAGGTGGATGAGGTACAATATATGCTTTATTTAACATAGTCATATCACTTCCTAACATATCTCAATTATAACAAAAGATGAACTCGAAAACGACCTTTTTCTATTTTAAAGTATCACCTTTATACTAAAAAAGAGGAAACCCTCTTTCTATCCTTCACAGCTTTGTTTAATTGCGTTTATCGTCTGTTGATAAATGGACTCTATTTCCGGCATTAATGCTACAGCTTCCTCCCATTTATGTTGACGAAATAAATCGACTTGTCTCTGAAATAAATCATACAAAGGTCTAATCGATAAATTTCCACAAACACCTTTTAAAGTATGGGCATGAAAAGTTGCCTGTTCTTCCTGATGCTCTGCAATAGCTTTTTGTAGAGCTGACATATTCGTATCATTTAAAAATTTCATTAGGAATTTTTCAAACAAAGCATCTCTGTCCATAAATCGTTGAATCGCATCATCAGTGTCAATTCCAACTTTTTGAAGCAATTGTTTATCCATACTCAGATCACTCTCCTTTTTGTTTAGTATAAATAGAACGAATTTTAGGTTCGATTTCTAAAAAACTTGATAATAACTTAGGATTGAATACTCCACAGTCTCCATTTTTAATCATATCTAAAGCATAATTAATTGTAAAAGCTTCTTTATATACTCTAGCACTAACTAATGCATCATAAACATCTGCCAGTGATACAATTTGAGCATATATAGAAATTTCATCTCCTTTTAAACCATCCGGGTAGCCATTTCCATCCCATCGTTCATGATGATGTAAAGTTATATCATATGCATAAGGATAAATGCTATGTTGTTTTAATTGTGGAATACGGTCCAATAATGACGCCCCTTGTGTTGTATGAGTTTTCATTATTTCATACTCTTCTTTCGTTAGACGTGAGGGCTTATTTAATATACGATCTGGTATGGCTATCTTACCAACATCATGCATAATCGATGCCAAGGCAATATTATTGATTTCATCTAGAGATAATCCATCTCCAAGCTTTGTCTCCATCAGCATCATTTTAGTAATATCATGGATTCTCTTAACATGCTTTCCTGACTCTCCACTTCGAAATTCAATTGCTGTGGATAATGCTACAATCATTCCTTCATTTAGTTCCTCTAGTTTTTTAGCCTTTTCATAAATGTCAACACGTTGCTGATTCACGGTATTGCTTAATTGTTTTCGTGACTCGAATAATTCAATTATTGATTGTACTCTTCGCCTAATCATATAAGGAATTACTGGCTTACTGATTACATCCATAACCCCTAACTGATAAGCCTCTTTTAACACATCGTTATTCGTTTCTGAAGTAATCAGAAAAATAGGAATCTGTTCTATTAGAGAAAAGGTATCTACTTTTCTCAAGAATTCAATACCATCCATCTTAGGCATCCAGATGTCTAATAAAATAGCAATATAAGCATTTGGATCTTGTATAATTTTTTCATAGGCCTCTTGTCCATCGCTTGCTTCTTCGATATCATAAGCATCATCAAAGATAGCTGATAAAACAGCCCGGTTGATTTCTTCATCATCTACAATTAAAATCGTCTTTTTACTGCTATATGCCATAATAGATTCCTTCCTTCATTACTTATGATAACATTTTTATTCATTATGTAAACAATTTTGAATTATTTTTGTAAGTTCCATAAAATCAATTGGTTTAGCAATATGACCATTCATACCCGCTTCTTTTGTTTTCGCAATATCCTCCGCAAAAACATTGGCAGTAACCGCAATAATCGGAATTGTTTTCGCATCTCTGCTATCTAAATTACGAATATATTTTGTAGCTGTACAGCCATCCATCTTAGGCATCTGCATATCCATCAAAATAGCATCTATTCTGCCCTCATTATGAACATAAGCATCAACTGCCTCCTGTCCATTCCATGCTTCAATGACTTCTGCCCCTAACATTGATAATGTCTCTTTCGCAATTTCCATATTGATTTCATTATCTTCAGCTAGCAGAATTACTTTGCCTTCTAATGTGAATGCATCTTGTTCTACTAAAGGATCTTGAATTTCTTTCTTTTTCTCTGAAATCTGAAGTGGAATAATAACGGTAAATGTACTGCCTTTTCCTAATTCACTATGTACGGTAATCTCTCCACTCATCTGCTGTACTAATGTTTTCACAATTGGCATACCAAGACCTGTACCATGTACATTATTTGGCATAAACATTGTTTCCCTAGCAAATGGTTCAAATATTTTATCTAAGAACTCTTTACTCATTCCTATTCCTGTATCCTGTACAGATATCTGATATTTGCTGTAGTTTTGCTTATGATACAGTTCCGTTAATGAAACCTTGATAGATGCATTTTCCATACTATATTTTAAAGCGTTTGAAATTAGGTTATTCAAGATTTGATGTAAGCGATTAGCATCACATAAAACATTTGGATGAGTAACATTAACTTCCAGTTTCATATTTTTCTTTTCCTTATCCGCTAGCTCAGTAAAAGTTGACACACTTTCTTCTACACATTGAACAAGATCCATTGGTTGATAGTTTAAATATTCACCCTTCCCCTGTTCCAAACGTGACATTTCTAAAATATCATTGATAAGCGTCAAAAGCTGCTGTCCTGATTTATCTATTTTATTTATATAATCTTTTATCTGTTCATCTTCTATACCTTTTTTCTTAATTAATTCTGTTAATCCTAAAATTGCATTTAATGGTGTACGCATATCGTGTGAAGCATTACTAAAGAAAGCTAGCTTTTTCTTCACTGTAATATTCGCAGTCTCCAATGAAGTTCTTAATAATTCATATTGGCGGAGTTCACGTTTTTTACTTTCATCAATTTCTCTAAAGCATAAGATAACTTCATTGATTCCTAAAGAATCATTATATATGATACGAACATTTACCCAGCGATATTCATCCCCAAATCTACGCTTATAATCGCCGCCAAATTCACGAATACCTTCCTGAATCAATTTACGTATATTTTTAACTGAGAAACTCTGCGCAAATTCTTCATAAATCTCTGGTCTTACTACTTCTTTCATCACATCCATTAATAATTGATAATCACCGCTTGCTCCTAATCGTTCTTTCACATCTTCATTACTCTTAATTGACATATAGGTTTCTGTCTCAAAATTTATGCGATAGATTGCATAATAAGAATCTCCTAAAATATGTAAAGTATCTGATGAGAATTGATTTTTCTTACTTTCTCTATAACTCTGCAATGTAAGTAACATAATTGCTAGTAAGCAAACTATACTTAATATAAACAATAAGACAATTGTATTATCCCAGCCATCCTGAAGAATAGAATCTAATGGAATAGTGATAACTGACATCCATCCATTATTTAAATTATAGAAATAAATACCACTTCTTTTGCCATTTATATCTGTGACAGTAGAATCATAACTAAGCATTTCACCAGAGCGTGCCTGTCCTGCCAGTTCTTTTAAATATTCCACTGTTTTCTCTGAATCAACATCAATCTTTTGTGAAGAATATAAAACATTATTATGGGAATCAAATAAGAAGAAGTAACTTCCATCAGGCAAATCTGCTTTGTTTTGATGAGCATGAAATTTTTCTAACGCAATATCAAATGCCAGTACATTTTTTGTATCACCAAATGATTTCGCAAGAGTAATAACTTGTTTCCCTGTAATTACATCTTCATAAACATCCGTATAGATTGCCTCACCTTTTGCATCCAATGCCTCCTGATACCAGTTAGAGTTTTCATAATCGTAGCTTTCATCCCCATCCCATGGGTTTGCGCCAATAATTTTCCCATTAATTACTGCATATGGGTCAATGATATCAGATCCCAGGTTTTCATTTAAATTAGACGAAAAACTAGTCATCCACTCTTGAATGCTTTCTTCATCTTCCTGACTTTCAATTCTTTCAACAAGATATTTTTCCTCTAGTCCTAAAAGCATAGTATAGAAGTCAATTCGATTTTCTTCTTTATAAGCATAACTTTCAGCCAACAACATTCCCATCTCATTCGCATTTTTCATCAATTTATCTCTTGTCAGAAAAATTGCATATGCAACTAAAACACCTATGATAAAAACCATAGACAATTTAATAATTAAAGATGTTTTCTTAACATTCATATTTTGTATTTTCTTCATGCTGTCTCTTCCTTTTACTTCAAAAACTTAGGTATATATTCATTATACATGGTAAATCATATCATTCTCTAACCATTTTATTGATTCTATAAAAATAAAACAAAGTATTACCCTCTTATATTTTACGTCATAAGCTAATATTAATAAAGAAATTATATTATTTTACATAATTATTTCTATTTCAGACACCTAGCAATCTATATCATGCTAGCATAAGTTAAAAACAACTACAATAGGAAGAATTATCCTCTAACTTTTACAACCTCCTCTACATTGTAAAATAAACACCATGCTCATTCTTCATAAAGTAAAATACCGTTTGTCTAAATCATACAGTTCACCTTCTGTATAACTTTTTAATACATTTAACTTCGCACAAAACTGTTTATAATATGATAATTCTGCTAACATAGGTTTACCTCCTTGAAATGCAAATATTACCTTTGCATCAATAGCACTATCATCATATGTTCCTTGTATCAAATAAGAAGCGACACTCTCCTGCGTGAAAGTGAAGATTACATAAAGATGAAGTTGACTTGATCATAAAAAATATTCGTTTCATTACTTCCCTCCATAAAAAAATGTGCAAGACATATCCTATGTCCTGCACTTGTTCTATATTTGACTTTCCACTGTATTCTTAGGCAAAAATAAATGAATTTTATGTATTCTCTTATCTTTCACTTCTTTAATCTGAAATTTCAGATCATCCCATATAACTTCTCTTTCTTCCCCATCTTCTGGAATCTGCCCAATTAAATCTAATAAAAAGCCTGATATTGTTTCATGATTTTCACTTTCTAAAGAAAGTCCTAATTCTTCATTAATATCATCGATAGGTGTTGCCCCATCAATACGATAAGTATATTCGTCTATTTTTTTGATTTCCGGTTCATCCATTTCATCATATTCGTCTTCGATATCACCCATGATTTCTTCAACTAAATCTTCCATGGTAACAATACCGCTAAATCCTCCATATTCATCAATTAGAATCGCAATATGTTCATGTTTTCTCTGCATTTCACGAAATAAATCATCGATATTTTTGCTTTCTAAGACAAAATAAGGTTTACGTAATATTTTTGATATATCTACATTTTCAAAGCCGCAATTACGTGCTTCAACAACAAAATCTTTAATATTTAAAATCCCAATAATATGATCAATAGAATCCTTATATACTGGAATTCTACTATAGTGCATTTCCATCAATTCATCAAGATATTCACTTAGCGGATCATCAATATCAATACAAAATACATCTGGTCTAGGTGTCATGATCTCATCAGCTAGAATATCATCAAAAGCAAAAATACTATCAATCATTTCAGCTTCTTCTTCTGCAAATACTCCACTTTCCTGTCCGCTCTCAACCATAGAACGTATTTCCTCACGAGAAAGAGATTCCTCAACATTCTCATCTTTCATTCCAAAAATACGTAAAATTAACCTTGTTGACCATGAAAGTATCTTTATAAACGGATAAGCTATTTTGGCAATAATTAAAATAGGTTTTGCACAAAACATAGAAAATTTTTCTGCATTTTGTAAAGCAATACGTTTTGGCACAAGTTCACCAAAAACCAAAGTAAAGAATGACAATAAAATTGTCACAACAACCATTGCGATTGTAGAACCATATGGAATATTCCAAGAAGTGAATACACTTCCTAATCGTAATGAAATTCCTGTTGCGGCACTTGCAGAGTTAAAAAATCCTGCTAAAGTAATCGCAATTTGGATTGTCGATAAAAAGTTTGTAGGCTCCTGCAATAAATGCTCAACCAACTTCGCTTTTCGGTTTCCTTCTTCTGCTAAACGATGAATCTTCGTTTTGTTAACTGAAACAATAGCCATTTCACTAGCCGCGAAATAAGCATTGATCAATGTTAATATTAAGATAACAATCAGTTGCATACCGATTGATTGCATGGGGTCTGCGTCCATAAAAATATATCTCTCCTTTATTTAAATTTGATTGTATTTTATCAAAGGAACAGGATTATGTAAAGTACTTGTTCCATTTTCCACCATAATTTAGAAATTATTTACTGTTTCTTCATCTAATTCTTCAATAATTTTAACTGCTAAATCAACTGCATTCTGATAATCCGCATATGCTAGGATTCCATAGGAAGAATGAGCATATCGAACAGGTACACCAATGACTATTGTTGGAATTCCTTCATAAGCAGTATGTGTAATTCCACCATTTGTGCCCCCACCTTTTCGAACACTTTCTTGAACAGGTATCTGATATTTATTCGCAATATCTAAAGCATAACGCTGAAATCTTGGTGATGTTATCATTGAACGATCAAAATGACGTAACATTGGACCTCTTTTTAATCCGCTTTGAATCATATATTCTTCTTCAAATGTATCATCTGCAGGGCAGCCTTCAAAACAAATAGCGATATCAGCCTTCACATTATTCATAGCACATTTCATGCCTCGTTCTCCTACCTCTTCCTGAGATGTTAATGTTGCCATAACATGATTTGATAAACTTGAATGTGAAAGATTTTTCATCACATCTACGACTGCAGCACAGCCAATACGATTATCAAAAGCCTTTCCAATGAAAATCCCATGTTCTTCATCATATTGACAATCTACCGCCGGCACAACAAATGAACCGATTCCAATATGATAAGATTCCATAACTTCTTTTGCACTGGTTGCACCTACATCAATTAACACATCCGCAAAATCTAGTGCATCCCCTTTTTCAGAAGCATTCATAAAATGCACTGGTTTACTACAAACAACACCAGGAATAAATTCCCCCTTAGAGTTTCTGACTAACACTTTATTCGCAAGGATATTTTTAACATCCCAACCACCTAGAGGAAGAAAACGTAACATTCCATTTGGTTTCACTGCTTGAACGATAAATCCGACTTCATCACTATGAGCATCTAGTAAAATCTTAACTTTCTTATTTGATGACTCTTTACAATTTATATAAAGATTACGCATATGGTCTTCTTCACAATCTAAAATAGATGATAGCTGATTTTTCGCAAGTGCAACTACATCATCTTCAAAACCACTTGGTCCAAAAACATTGGAAAAATCAATAATATTTTTTATTCGATCCATATTATCCCTCATTTCTCGTAAACATATTATATCAAAAATAAACTATATTGCATATAAAAACCTCGAATGTACGAGACTAACAAGTAAGATAATGTCTAAAAGCAATATAAACTGTAAATTTATCTCGCATATACTTCTAATCCTCTATAAAAGTGATGATACTGCTTCCATCCTCTTTTCATAAAAGCGTTTCATGACATTTTCCAATCCTGAATTATACATTTTAGCACTAGCTTTTTAATTACTATTTCTTTTTATTGGAAATAAATAAAAAACCTCGAATAACGAGGTTAGTAATTTAAATGGCGCCTTAAACAAGACTCGAACTTGTGACCTGCCGGTTAACAGCCGGATGCTCTACCTACTGAGCTATTAAGGCATAA
>OLQY01001766.1_pt1 | contig 16637 bp, 15 predicted proteins | sample 1672851 | NCBI WGS metagenome assembly OLQY01 (sample SAMEA3136730, study PRJEB25190) | human gut metagenome | reverse complement strand
GAAAAGGAAATTAGATGACGACATATTCAAGAAAAATGCAGGCCATTTTCCATCGTGCTCAGCTTGAAGCGGAGCGTTTTGGAAGTCCTTTCTTGGAGACTTGGCATGTGCTTCTGGCTATGGTTGAGGTTCCGGGATCTGTAGCCTACTTAACATTTACTGATTTTGAGGACCGTATTCATTCGGAAGAGATTGAGACAGCTGCTGTATTGGCTATGGAGAAGAGTCCAAAAGACTTGTCTGAATCAGATATTATCGATTTACGTGCACAGTCACATGCGCTAGAGGCTATGTTGCAAGAGGCGCAGGGAATTGCTAGTGTGACAGGTGCTGTAGAGGTAGGGTCTGAACACGTACTGATGGCCTTCCTCCTTCATAAGGATTTAATGGTTTGTCGCCTCCTTGAAGTTGCTGGTTTTCAATATAAAGACGATAGCGATAAACCTCGCATCATAGATTTACGACGTTCTTTGGAGCGTTATGCTGGTCTTAGTAAGCAAGATTTGAAGGCAATTCACGATCTTCGTAAACCTAAGAAATCAAAAGCAGCTGGGAATTTTGCCAATATGATGCAGCCTCCTCAATCATCTACTGGTGAACTGGCGGATTATACCAAAGACTTAACTGCAGTAGCAGAGTCAGGAAATCTTGATCCCGTTATTGGACGCGATGAAGAAATTTCACGCATGATTCAGGTTTTGAGTCGTAAAACGAAGAATAATCCTGTCTTGGTAGGTGAAGCTGGTGTCGGTAAGACTGCACTTGCTCTTGGTTTAGCGCAACGTATTGCTTCAGGCGAGGTACCTTTTGAATTGGCTGATATGCGTATCTTAGAGCTTGATATGATGAGCGTTGTTGCAGGAACACGTTTCCGTGGTGATTTCGAAGAGCGTATGAATCAAATCATTGATGAGATTGAAGCTGATGGAAAAATCATTCTCTTTATTGACGAACTGCATACGATTATTGGTTCTGGTTCAGGTATTGATAGTACCTTGGATGCGGCAAATATTTTGAAACCTGCTCTAGCTCGTGGAACTCTTCATATGGTTGGAGCTACCACTCAAGCAGAGTATCAAAAGCATATTGAAAAAGATGCAGCTCTTTCTCGTCGTTTTGCTAAGATTACAATTGAGGAGCCAAGTGTAGCCGAGGCGATTGATATTCTAAAAGGCCTACGTTCGTCTTATGAAGACTATCATCGTGTAACGATTACTGATGAAGCGGTTGAGACAGCGGTCAAGGCGGCGCATCGTTATTTGACGAGTAAAAACTTGCCTGACTCTGCCATTGACCTTTTAGATGAAGCGAGTGCAACTGTTCAAGGTCGTATTAAAAAAGAAGCCAAACGTGAGATAACGCCTTTGGATGAAGCGCTTCTATCTGGTGATATGAAGTCTGCTGTTAAACAATATAAGGCTAGCCAAAAAGCAAAATTACCAAAACCTGCCTTGGTAGATGAGGATCAGATTATGCAAACCCTTAGTCGTCTATCAGGTATTCCTGTTGAGAAGATGACTCAGGCAGATAGCAAGCGTTACTTGAATCTGGAGGCAGAGCTTCACAAACGTGTTATTGGTCAAGACGAAGCAGTTTCAGCGATTAGTCGTGCTATTCGTCGTAACCAGTCAGGTATTCGTACTGGAAAACGTCCTATTGGTTCCTTCATGTTCCTTGGACCTACTGGTGTTGGTAAGACAGAATTGGCCAAGGCATTGGCGGAAGTTCTCTTTGATGATGAGTCAGCTTTGCTTCGCTTTGACATGTCAGAATACATGGAAAAATTTGCGGCTAGCCGACTTAACGGTGCTCCTCCAGGTTATGTTGGATACGATGAGGGCGGTGAGTTAACAGAAAAAGTTCGTAATAAGCCTTACTCAGTTCTTCTCTTTGACGAGGTGGAAAAGGCTCACCCAGATATTTTCAATATTCTCTTACAGGTTTTGGATGACGGTGTCTTGACGGATAGTCGAGGTCGTAAAGTTGACTTCTCAAATACCATTATCATTATGACTTCGAATTTGGGAGCTACTGCTCTTCGTGATGATAAGACTGTTGGTTTTGGAGTCCAAGACATTTCTCATAATCACCAAGCTATGCAGTCACGTATCATGGAAGAACTTAAGAAGGCCTACCGCCCAGAGTTTATCAACCGTATTGATGAAAAGGTTGTCTTCCATAGTTTAGAGGAAGAGCAGCTTCGTGAGATTGTCAAGATTATGGTAAAACCGTTGGTATCAGCTTTGGCTGAAAAAGGGATTGACTTGAAATTCCAACCAGCTGCCCTCAAACATTTAGCTAAAGATGGCTATGATGTTGAGATGGGTGCTCGTCCATTACGTCGCACGATTCAAACTCAGGTGGAGGATAAGTTATCTGAGCTCTTACTAGGTGGCCAAGTAGTTAGTGGACAAACCCTTAAGATCGGCTGCTCGAAAGATAAATTAACCTTTACAGTAGTGTAAAAATCAAACAAAAAGACAGATTACAGGTGTAGTTTGTCTTTTTGTTGTGTCAATAGGAGTCAAGATAGAGTCAATCTTTCTGTAAAGTTGGGGTAAAAGAAAAAGCCGAGCAAAGCTCGACTGTAATGATTAGAGTTTTTCGTTGACAAAGTTGACAAAGTGATTCCACCAGACCTTGAGGAAGAAGCTTTTCTTAACTTCTTTACCAGCAACCAGCTCCATGCTAGGCATACCTTGGTTAGGCAAGTAACCTTCTCCTACAAGTGACTTATCTTCAAAGGTAGCCGTTCCAACCTTGTTACTTGAGTTGACGGGGGCTTGGACTTGATTTGTAGTGACTTTAATGTGTTTACTATTGTTAGCATCTATTTTTTGGATGATATTAAAGTCAGACTTAGCGACAGCAGTGACTTGCTTAGATTTACCATCAAGGACATGGGCTTGACTTTTACCGATAGCTTGCCCTTTTTTGGCAATGGTCTTGCTTTCCCAATGATAGACCACGTAATTAAGTAGGTCATTGGTTGCAGTAAAACGGGCGTAGTCATCAGTATCGGTATTATCAGCATTCAAAATGACTGTAATAATGCTCATACCACTTTCATCTGAGTGGGCCACGAAGGAAGCACCGGCTAAATCAGTGGTTCCCGTTTTTAGGCCATCCACCCCTTTACGGTAACTAGGTTGTCCCTTAAGCATATAGTTGAAGGTTTTAAGTTTGTTAACACCATCAAAATCAGCCTCAGTTTTTTTAGTGATATCGAGGATTTCAGGATATTCTTTCACCACGTGTTGTGCAATGATAGCAACATCTTTAGCACTCATGGTATTTTCTTCGTCTGATTTAGAGCCTGGATAGATATTGTCACCTAAGTAAGAATTATTGAGACCAGAGGCATTGACAATCTTGGCATCAGTGATACCCCAATCTTTAAGTTGGGCTTTCATCATGTCGACAAACTTACTTTCGGTTCCTCCGATTTCCTCGGCTAGAGCAATCGATGCACTATTGGCACTGGAAATAAGAGTTGCGTCAAGAAGTTGTTTGACAGTGTATTTGCGGGCGTCTAGTGGAATATTAGATACTCCGGCACTGACAGTTAGTTCAAATGGGTAGTCAGAAATGTCAACTTTGCTGTTCCATTTGAGGTCTCCCTGATCTACCGCTTTATAAACCATATAGGCTGTTAGAAGCTTGGTAATAGAGCCAATCCCCGTAGAGATGGTTGCATCTTTTTCGTATAAAATTTTGCCAGTAGTAGCTTCAACAGCGATGGCATGTTTGGCTGCGGCATCATATCCTTTTTTCTTATCTGCTGCAAAAGCAGGGGCTACGCTTCCCAGACAGAGTAAGAAGGTCATCATAAGCGTAATCAGTTTTTTCATGGTTTGTTCCTTCATGTGTTTTGGATATTTATTATACCACATTTTGAGAGGAACATAAGGTGTAGAGAAGGGGCATTTACTAACAGGACTAATTTTGAAGGCAAGATAAAACTACCTTTTGATATCTAAAAGGTAGTTTTGTGTTTACTTATTTCCTGTAAAGAAATTAACGATATGGTTCCACCAAACTTTTAAGAAGAAACTTTTCTTGATAGATTGGTTGGCTGTTACCGAAATTTGAGGCGGATCAGAGATGTAACCTGTTCCTACGAGATTCTTATCATCAAAGGTTGCTGTTCCAATAGTGTCACCTTTTTTGATAGGTGCTGTTATGGTTTTTGCTTTGATTTTAACAGCATCATTTTTGCTGTTTATTTTTTGAATGACTGTAAGGTCTGACTCGAGCTTAGCAGAGATGGTTTGACGGTCTCCATCGGCTACCTTAATATCATTTTTCTTGATGATTTGTCCTTTGGTGTTGAGGGTTTTGATTTCCCAGTTTTGAGTCACATAATCTAGCAACTCATTTGTGGCTGTGAATCGAGCAGCTTCATCCTCTCCGCCATTGTCCGCATTCATAACAACGGTAATCAAACTCATGCCATTTTCATTGGAGTGGGCTACAAAGGATGCCCCTGCAAGCTCGGTTGTTCCAGTCTTGAGTCCATCAACGCCTTCACGGTAGTTGTCTTGCCCCTCCAACATGTAGTTGTGCGTCGTTAATTTGTTGTCACCTTCGAAGTCAGTTTCGGTTTGCTTGGTGATTTCAAGTACCTGAGGATAGTCTTTGATGAGGTGGTCCGCAATAATTGCAACGTCTAGGGCGCTCATCGTATTCTCGTCATCTGGTTTTGAGCCAGGATAGCGGTTATCCCCAAGATATTTATTATTTAGACCAGAAGCGTTAAATAATTTAGCATCTGTAATGCCCCATTCTTTAAGTTGGGCTGTCATAGTGTCAACAAAGGCACTCTCTGATCCTGAGATTTTTTCAGCCAGAGCAATAGCAGCACTGTTAGCGCTAGAAATGAGGGTGGCATCTAGGAGTTGTTTAACAGTGTATTTTCGGGAATCCAGTGGGACATTTGAAACTTCTGAGTCAACGGTTAAGTTGAAAGGATAGTCTGAAATATCTACTTCAGTGTCCCAGGTAATTTTTCCTTGATCAACTGCTTTATAGACCATGTAGGCTGTTAGGATTTTAGTCATTGAAGCCACACCATCAGGGGTAGTGGCGTCCTTTTCATAGAGGACTTTTCCTGTAGTTGCTTCGATAGCAATCGCATGTTTAGCGGAAACATTGAAGTCATCTGTCTGTTCTTGTGCTAGAGCAGGTGTTACTAGGCCTAGTAAGATTAAGGCAATCATAATGATGTGTTGTAATTTTTTCATAGTCATTCCTTTGTCTCTCATAAGTGTTTATTATATCACAAAACGACTTAAATATCTGAGAGAAAGGGAATCTTAGCTGCTAACTTATGTCGGAGCTCTGCCATTTTTGACTATATTATGGTAAAATGAAAGTTATATCAAATGAATGACATAAAGTTGACCGGTTCGTTTTTATAAGGGCTGGTCATGGATAAAAAGAGGGATCAAACATGGCTAAACAAACTTTTGAGATGACCTTTGCAGGACGCCCGCTTGTCGTTGAAGTTGGGCAGGTAGCCAAGCAGGCTAATGGTGCTGTCGTCGTGCGTTATGGAGATACAACGGTATTATCAACAGCTGTTATGTCTAAAAAGATGGCAACTGCAGATTTCTTTCCTTTACAGGTTAATTATGAGGAAAAAATGTATGCAGCTGGTAAGTTCCCGGGTGGCTTTAACAAGCGTGAGGGTCGTCCTTCAACAGATGCCACGTTGACTGCTCGCCTTATTGACCGTCCTATTCGTCCTATGTTTGCGGAAGGCTTCCGAAATGAAGTTCAAGTCATTAACACCGTCCTCTCTTATGATGAGAATGCTAGTGCTCCGATGGCAGCTATGTTTGGCAGCTCTTTAGCTCTTTCTATTTCTGATATTCCATTCAATGGTCCGATTGCTGGGGTTCAAGTGGCTTATGCAGCAGAAGATTTCATCATCAACCCAAGTGCAGCGGATAAGGAAATTTCACTTTTAGACTTGACAGTGGCAGGTACCAAGGAAGCTATCAATATGGTAGAGTCGGGTGCTCAGGAATTGTCTGAGGATATTATGCTGCAAGCACTCTTGAAGGGACATGAGGCTATTCAAGAGTTGGTTGATTTCCAAAATTATATCGTTGCAGCTGTTGGTAAGGAAAAGGCTGAGGTTGAACTTCTACAAGTTGATGCTGATTTGAAAGTCGAAATCGAAACGGCTTATTATGATCAGTTAGCTAAGGCTGTTCAGGTGGAAGAAAAACTGGCGCGTGAAGCAGCAACCCAGGCTGTTAAAGAAGAGGTCCTTACATCTTATCAAGAACGCTTTGCAGAAGATGAAGATAAGGAAACCATTCTGCGTGATGTAGCAGAAATCCTTGAGCAGATGGAACATGCTGAAGTACGCCGTCTCATTACCGAGGATAAGGTTCGTCCAGATGGTCGTCGTGTGGATGAAATACGTCCTTTGGATGCAGAGATTGACTTTCTTCCTAAGGTTCATGGTTCAGGTCTCTTTACACGTGGACAAACTCAAGCCTTGTCAGTTTTGACTTTAGCACCTATGAGTGATACACAACTTGTTGATGGTTTGGATCCAGAGTATAAGAAACGTTTCCTTCACCACTATAATTTCCCTCAGTATTCAGTGGGTGAAACAGGGCGTTACGGTGCACCAGGTCGACGTGAAATAGGTCACGGAGCCCTAGGTGAACGTGCCCTTGCTCAGGTTCTTCCAAGTGTTGAAGAGTTCCCTTACGCTATCCGTTTGGTAGCAGAAGTCTTGGAGTCAAATGGTTCTTCCTCACAAGCCTCTATTTGTGCAGGAACCTTGGCTCTTATGGCTGGTGGTGTACCGATTAAGGCGCCTGTTGCAGGGATAGCCATGGGGCTTATCTCAGATGGTACTAACTACACTGTCCTGACTGATATTCAAGGTTTAGAAGACCATTTTGGAGATATGGACTTTAAAGTAGCTGGTACACGTCAAGGAATTACAGCTCTTCAGATGGATATTAAGATTTCAGGTATTACACCTGCCATTCTCGAAGAGGCTTTGGCTCAAGCCAAGGTAGCTCGTTTTGAGATTCTTGACGTTATTGAGTCAGCAATCGCTGAGCCACGTCCAGAATTGGCACCAACAGCGCCTAAGATTGACAGTATTCAGATTCCTGTTGACAAGATTAAGGTTGTCATCGGTAAAGGTGGCGAAACGATTGACAAGATTATCGCTGAGACTGGTGTCACTATCGATATCGATGAAGAAGGTCTTGTTCAGATTTTCTCTAGTGATCAGGATGCCATTAACCGTGCTAAAGCTATCATCTCCGATCTTGTACGTGAAGCTAAGGTTGGAGAGGTTTACACTGTACCAGTTGTGCGTATTGAAAAGTTCGGTGCCTTTGTCCACCTCTTTAATAAGACAGATGCTCTTGTCCACATCTCAGAACTAGCTTGGGAACGCACTGAGCGTGTCGAAGATGTGGTTAAGGTTGGGGATATGGTAACTGTTAAAGTTATCAAAATCGATGAAAAAGGACGTATCGATGCCTCAATCAAGACCTTGCTCCCTAAGCCTGAAAAGATTGAGGACGGGGAAAATAAAGGAGAGCATCGTCACCGCCGTCGTTCTCATCACAAACCACGCCACCATAATGAAAATGGTGAAGCACCGAAAAATCCTGATAAATCAGAAACGAAAGAACAGATAGAAGAATGACAGAAAATCAAGAATTGCAAGCTTTTGATGAAACTCTAAAAGAATTTTTAAAGGAACCAGACCACTTTTTGACCAGTCTGGCTTTGGTTAATCACCTACAACGTACTCCCGTCTTGACTGCCCAAGACCTCTACGCAGTTGAAGTGGAAGGCAAGAAGGTTGTTCCTGTCTTCACTAGTGAACAGGACTTACAATCTTTCAAAGCTACTCAAGAGAGTGCTCGAGAACAGACTTGGATAGAACGTTCAAGCTTAGATATCCTAACACAACTGGTTCAGGCAGAGCTTTTTGGTCTTGCTTTCAATTTAAAAGAGGATGGTGATTTCTCAAATACCACTCTTTTTGCAAGCAGTGAACTTATCCAGTTTATCAACTATTTCACTCAGACCTTAAATAATCTTTTGGGTGAGGAAAATCAAAAGGCAGATTCCAAAGATAAGATTTATCTTGTTCCAGCCTTCATTCACAAACGCGAGGAAGATGGTCAGGATGACCGTTTCTTTGCGACCATGTCGAATGCAGAGGGACAGAGTTATGTGCCTGTGTTTACGAACTTAACGAGCTTTGCAAAATGGTACGGTAACGAAACTTTTGGCCTAGCTTTCCGTAAGGCTAAAGGGACGATTTTACAATGGCCACTGTCAGAAATTTACCAGCCTTCAACAGGTGAAAATGAGTTGGATAAGGTTCAAGGTATTGTCATCAATCCGTTTGATGAGCAGCCTGAGTTAGTCGACTGGTCTTATTTTGAAGGGGATAGCGAGTAGACTTAGTGTTCACAGCTCTCCACTTTAAAGAAATAATAGGGCCACAACAAACAATAATAGCAATAATGATGTAAGGAGTGACCTAAATGGGTTGGTGGAAAGAAAGTATTGATATAGTAAAGAAAAATGACCCAGCAGCTCGGACGAGTCTGGAGGTTCTTTTAACCTACCCTGGATTAAAAGCCTTGGCTGCTCATCGTATCTCACATTTTCTCTGGCGCCACCATTGTCGACTTTTAGCGCGTATGCATAGTCAGTTTTGGCGCTTCTGGACTCAAATCGAGATTCACCCAGGAGCTCAGATTGCTGAAGGTGTTTTCATTGACCATGGCTCAGGACTTGTCATTGGTGAGACAGCTGTTGTGGAGAAGGGTGCTATGCTTTACCACGGTGTCACTTTAGGTGGTACTGGTAAAGATGTCGGAAAACGTCACCCAACCGTTCGTGAGGGTGCCTTGGTTTCAGCCCATGCTCAGGTCATAGGCCCTATTGAGATTGGAAAGAATTCTAAGGTCGGTGCGGCAGCTGTGGTTGTTGCGGATGTCCCAGAAGATGTTACAGTCGTTGGTGTTCCTGCTAAGGTTGTGCGTGTTCATGGTCAAAAGGACGAAGAAGTTATCCACGATATTGAAGAAGGTCGTGAATACTATAGCGAAAAACTAGAAGATCTTCTAAAAGCAGCTAGCTTCCACTCATCACGACTATAAGGAAAGGAAACGATGAAACTCTTTAGTTCAAAGGTGACTCGATTGACGGTCGTGGGTCCTCTTGCCCTTGTTTACATTGCATTACATAGAGCAGACTATAGCATGGCAGCCTTGTGGTTTTGCATTGCTCTTTTATGGGCTGGTCTTGTTTTTAAGCAACGTCACAAGTAATACTTGAGTTATGAAAAATTTATTCAAAAACAATCCTTTTTTGGTTTTCTATATAGTTGGGAGTTTCCTTTCAGCTATGTCTCTCTTGGCTCAAGGTCAGCTAGTTGCGGCTATATGGATTATCATTCTTGTGATACTCTTGTGTTTATACCTAAACCATATCAAGGATAAAAAATAGTTTCCAGTTAATTGAAAGGAATCTCTAGTGATTAAAATTTATGATACGATGACGCGTTCGCTCCGTGATTTTGTACCTTTGACAGAAAATGTTGTCAATATGTATGTCTGCGGACCAACAGTTTACAATTATATTCATATCGGAAATGCCCGTTCAGCAGTAGCTTTTGATACTATTCGTCGTTATTTTGAGTATTGTGGCTACACAGTCAACTATATTTCTAACTTTACGGATGTAGATGATAAGATCATCAAGGCAGCCAATGAAGCTGGCATTTCAACTAAAGAATTGTCGGACAAGTTTATCGGAGCTTTTATGGAGGATACTGCACAGCTTGGTATTAAACCAGCGACACAAAATCCTCGTGTTATTAACTACATGGATGAAATCATTGCATTTGTGTCGACCTTGGTTGACAAAGGATTCGCCTATGTCTCTGAAGGTGATGTTTACTTCCGAGTAGCTAAGTCAAACAACTATGCTAAATTGGCTAACAAGACTTTGGAAGATCTTGAAATTGGTGCAAGCGGACGTACGGATGCTGAAACAGAACGTAAGGAGAATCCTCTGGATTTTGCCCTTTGGAAAGCTGCCAAAGAGGGAGAAGTTTCTTGGGACAGCCCATGGGGACCTGGTCGTCCTGGTTGGCATATCGAATGTTCTGTTATGGCGACTGAAATCCTTGGAGATACCATCGATATCCATGGTGGAGGGGCAGACCTTGAGTTTCCACACCATACCAATGAAATTGCCCAATCAGAAGCCAAAACTGGCAAGACATTCGCCAACTACTGGATGCACAACGGTTTTGTTAATGTGGACAATGAGAAAATGTCAAAATCCTTAGGTAACTTTGTAACGGTTCATGATATGCTTAAGACAGTCGATGGTCAAGTGCTTCGCTTCTTCCTAGCAACACAACAGTACCGTAAGCCAATTAACTTTACTGAAAAAGCTATTCATGATGCTGAAGTCAATCTTAAGTATTTGAAAAACACCCACAGTCTTCCATTGACAGAACAGGTGAATCAAGCTGAGTTGCAAACTTATCTTGACACCTTCCAAGAAGCTATGGATGATGACTTTAATACGGCAAACGGAGTGACTGTTCTGTTTGACATGGCCAAATGGATTAATTCAGGCAATTATGATCAAACCGTTAAGGATGCTTTTGAAAAAATGCTCCAAGTCTTCGGTATTGTTTTCGAAGAAGAAGTCCTTGATGAAGATATCGAAAAACTCATTGAAGAGCGTCAAGCGGCGCGTGCTAACAAGGACTTTGCGACTGCAGACCGCATTCGTGATGAGTTAGCTGCTCAAGGTATCAAACTTCTTGATACCAAGGAGGGCGTGAGGTGGACACGTGACTAAACATCTTGATGTCAACCTTCTTAACGGCATTGCTCTCGCCTTTGAGGGAGATGCTGTTTATTCCTTGTACATTCGCCGTCACCTGATTTTTCAAGGTCAGACCAAGCCAAATCAACTGCACCGTCTAGCTACACGCTATGTTTCAGCTAAGGCCCAGGCTAGTCTCATTGAAAAAATGCTAGAGCAAGAGCTTTTGACTGAAAAAGAGCTAGACATCTATAAAAGAGGGCGTAATGCGAATAGCCATACCAAGGCTAAAAATACAGATGTTATTACCTATAAAATGTCAACAGGCTTCGAAGCAGTCATGGGCTATCTTCATATGACAGAGGATATCGCTCGCTTAGAGGAACTGATTGCTTGGTGTATTGACGAAGTTGAAAAAGAAATCTAAAAATTCTGCCGAGAGCAGGATTTTTGTTATTTAAAGGCTATAAAAATTGTAACAGTTAGCCAGAGTTTTAACATTTAGATTATTTGAGAATCAAAGTAATTCAGCGTCTTGATAATGAAAAATAAGATGAAACTAATATTTAGCACCTTGAAAATGAGAAAGTTAAGGGGTGTCTGACACGTGTAAAACCCCGATATTATAGCGTTTTTTAATAAAACTAATTTGACAGAAAGTAAAAAAAAAGTCTATAATATTAGTAAATGAGGCCATCTAAAAAATGAGGAGGTGAATGGAAATAGCTAAGAAAAAAGTTTTCTATACAACTTTTGCTGCTTTGATTTTATCTAGCTTTACGCTTCAAACAGGTAAAGCAGATGAAGTTCAGGTAAAACCTGATGAAGCTAAAATAGATTATGTTAATAGTGAGGCACCGGCTCCAGTTGCTCCTCAGGCTGATTTTTCATCAGTAGGAGCTAAGGCAGAGCCAGCGAGTCAAGTAAGTTCAGTAGTGACCTCAACATCACTGATGGTTGTCTCTTCAAGTGAGACAGATGAGGGGCTTCTTGAGGTACATTCTCAAGTTGATATCGTGGAGACTAGCGTTTCTACGACGACACCTCATTCAGAAGAGGCTCGTGCCCAGGCTTTTGGTGAGGATCGATCAGTAGCGGCATCTGAACGAGGAGATGCAAACCCAACATCTGATTCTGAACAAGCAAAACCAAATATTGTGCTTACTTATGATAAGTCTCGTGAGGCTACAGCGACTGCAGAGTCTCAAGCTGTGACTTCAATGTATAAGAGTGAAAGCACCCTATATACATCTGAACTTGCTGGAAATACACATGCAGTTATTGAAAAATCAGAGTATTCTTCACTGGATTCTCATACGACATCTGTAAGTGCGACTCCTACTAGCCAAGCTATTGCAACTTCTGAAGTCGCTTCTGAGTCTGCAAGTACTGCAAGCTCTCTTGCATCTACCGCTCCAGAAACGAGTCAGTTAAATAATAATTCAGAAGATAGCTTAACTGTCCTTACGGTTGGCTGGAAAGATTCATCATCAACTTCTGAGGTCTTTAAAACTTCTGAAGTGGTTTCTATGTTGCAAAGTGAGAGTTTGACCTATTCGTCAGAGGTAACCTTTACGGATGGACTCATCTCAGAAATCTTAGCAACTCCAATCACTTCTGAAGTATACACCGTTGTTCCAAAACGAGATAGTACTGGAGCGCTTCTTGAAGATCAACCTGCTGTTACAGGGAATACAGATATTCTTTATTTAGCACGTGGTGAAATCTTTAACGTCAACTTTGATGTTAACAAGATGGAAGGTAAGAAGATTAAGGGCCTTAATCTAGTCCTTGATGGCAAACAAATTCATCATAGCTACTTTGTTGAAGGAACTTTGGATGAGGTCAATGCTGGTTTGAGTGCCTACCATTTGGCAGAGCAAACGACTGGTATTCATAAAATGACCTTTGAGTTGATTGATACGAATAACAATATTCATTATCTGACACAGACTTTTAGCGTCTTCAATGAAGGCGAGCGTCCAGTGACACCGGATAGTTACCGTAGGAATCAGTATTCATCAACAACGACAACAACGACTGTACCGGTTACTTATAATACCAGTGCAAATAGCTACACTGAAACCGCCAATCATATACAAGCTACGGCTGTTAATGAGTTGGCTGAGACAACTAGAGCGCTAACACAGCAATTAGCAGAACAAATTGCTGAGGTTTTGAGTGGTTGGTCTTCAGCAATTTCTGGAAATAGTTCAACAAGCACAGGTTCAATTGATATCTTCCAAGCAGCAGGTAAAACCATTACTCAAGCTGCGAGAAAGATTGCAGAATCAATCTCAGATCCAGATACAATTGGTAAGCAAGCTTTGGCTGCTGCAACTGTTGTTCTCGTTCTTCTAGTGCTTTACCTAGCAGCAATTACATTTATTTAACATGCTTTGCCCTCGTAAGAGGGCTTTTTTTATGATAGAATTAGCTTATGAAAACAACTAAAGAATCAAGTCTAGACATTGTTTATGGTGTGCATGCCGTAACAGAGAGTCTGGAAGCAAATACTGGAAATAAACTCTATATTCAAGATGATCTTCGAGGGAAAAATGTTGATGCCATAAAGGCTTTGGCAGCTGAAAAGAAGGTTTCCATCTCTTGGACACCTAAGAAAACCTTGTCTGATATGACAGGTGGAGCTGTGCATCAAGGTTTTGTTCTTCGTGTGTCAGAGTTCGCTTACTCTGAGCTCTCAGTTATTATGGATAAGGCTGAACAAGAGGAGAATCCTCTAGTCCTCATTTTAGATGGACTCAACGACCCTCATAACTTTGGTTCTATCCTACGTACAGCTGATGCTACTCAGGTGACAGGAGTTATTATTCCTAAGCATCGTGCTGTGGGGGTAACACCTGTCGTTGCCAAGACATCAACAGGAGCCGTGGAGCATATTCCCATTGCCCGAGTGACCAATCTTAGCCAAACTCTTGATAAACTTAAAGAAGCGGGCTTCTGGGTATTTGGGACAGATATGGATGGCACGTCGTCTCATAAATGGAACACAGCTGGAAAGGTTGCCCTTATCATTGGTAATGAAGGTAAGGGAATCTCTGCTAACATAAAGAAACAAGTGGATGAGATGATTACTATTCCTATGAGTGGTCATGTGCAGAGCCTTAATGCCAGTGTGGCAGCTGCAGTTCTCATGTATGAAGTTTATCGAAACCGATTGTAACTATGAAAAAAAGAATACTTCTAGTTGATGGTTATAATATGATTGCCTTTTGGCAAGAAACCCGTCAACTCTTTAAGACCAACCAGCTTGATGAAGCTCGTGAAACCTTGCTTCGTAAGCTCAATCATTATGCTAACTTTGAACATATTGATATTATCTGTGTGTTTGATGCCCAGTTTGTTCCAGGGAGTCGTCAACGTTATGATCAATATCGTATCAGTGTCATTTTTACTGAGGAAGATGAGACAGCAGATAGCTATATTGAGCGCGCAGCATCTGAGATGAATACTGTTCAAAATCTAGTTGAAGTAGCAACTAGTGACTTAAATGAACAGTGGGCTATTTTTTCACAAGGGGCTTTACGTGTTTCGGCGCGTGAGTTGGAAGAGCGTGTCAATACCGTTAAGTCTGATCTAGACAAGATGTCGGCACATATTGACTTAAAGACACCAAAACTACGTCCATGGGACGATGCGCAATTAGGGAAATTACAGGACCTTTTAAATGAAATAGAATAGAGGGACATATGACATTTAACATTTTGACAGATTCCACAGCAGATCTAGATGAAAAATGGGCTCAGGAGAATAAGGTAGAGCTCGTTGGTTTGACCATTACGCTTGATGATATTGCCTATGAGACCGTTGGTCCTAACCGTTTAACGAGTGACCGTCTCTTAGAACGTATGCAAGAAGGCAGTCAGCCAACCACAAGCCAGGTGAATGTTGGTCAATTTGAAGAGGTTTTTCGTCGTCATGCTAAAAATGGTGATGCTCTTCTCTATATTGCCTTCTCATCAGTGCTTTCAGGTACTTATCAAAGTGCTGTTATGGCACGTGACATGATTTTGGATGAATACCCAGAAGCTATCATTGAGATTGTAGATACTCTGGCGGCAGCAGGTGGGGAAGGTTATCTCTCTATCTTGGCGGCAGAAGCTCGTGACCAAGGTAAGAGCTTATCTGAAACAAAAGCCATGATTGAGGACATTCTGCCACGTTTACGGACCTATTTCTTAGTTGATGATCTCTATCATCTCATGCGTGGGGGTCGCCTTTCTAAGAGCTCAGCCATTATTGGTAGTTTGATTAATATCAAACCCCTTCTTTGGTTGGACGCTTCAGGCAAGTTGGTTCCTCTGGCCAAAATCCGTGGACGCAAAAAGGCCATTAAAGAAATGGTCCTACAAGCTACCCAGGATATTGGACATAGCACAGCAATTGTTGCTTATGCCAATGATATTGAAGCGGCGGAGAATCTAAAAGAACAATTGTTAGCAGTTGACGGTATTGAGCAAGTTCTCATTATGCCACTTGGACCAGTCATCTCTACCCACGTCGGACCAGATACCTTAGCCGTCTTTACGATTGGTAAAGAAGCTAGATAGAAAAAGTGTCAGATAGGATTTCCTATCTGATTTTTTGTTTTCGGAAATGATATATTAATAGAAAATAAAAAGATAATCCATACAAAATGAATGATATATTTGATATGGTGTAAAATAATGCTATAATAAATCTAGAAAATGGAGGAAACAAAATGAAAAAGTCACAGAAAAAAGTAGCTAGCACGATGGATGAGCGTGCTCAGTTGATCAGCGGAGAATCTTCTGCTAGAGGTTATTGGGTAGCCATGCTTGGTATATTTGTAACGATTATGGTTGCTAGCAAGACACACTCCGTCGAATTAGTGCAGTCACTATTAATCATCACTTTCTTTGGTTCTATGTGCCTAGTATTAGTTCACAGCGTATCACGTAATGGGCATCCATGGTTGCTAGACAAAAAACTTGAAAAGAAGATGTTCGTATTATCCTGGGGCATGCTACTTATTGGCATTTTTATGTCGCTAATTGGTCTATTAAGTTTAGTACAATCGTTTAAGATGGGGAAGAATCTTATAAGTAGTGTGGCATTTATGACATTGGGTTTGACTCTTATTTGTGACGGATGGGTTATCATTAAAAGAATCAAGAAGAACCGTCTGGAAGAACTAGAAGACGAAGAATAGGATTTTTGAATGAAAAATTTAAAAATGAAGTCAGCTCGTGTAGCAAAGGATCTCACTCAACAAGGTTTGGCAGATGCTATAGGAGTTTCTCGTCAGACCATCTCAGCTATTGAAAAAGGTGATTATAACCCTACTATAAATCTGTGTATTGCTATCTGTAAAACTCTGGACAAAACTTTAGACCAGCTTTTTTGGGAATCTGAGGCTTAGTTTGTACTCTTTAGATGTTATTTAGGCATGAATTCTAGTCTTACACCTTATAAAATGATAGACTAAAAAAATACAAAAAATAAAAGAAAAACATCTCCAAATGACTTGCCTTGGATGTGTTTTTTTGATATTATGTTAAACGGTATTGTTTACCCCATTTGAAAGGCCCCGGAACCTTCCAAATACTTTTCGATGGGAAGGAACACCCATCACTCGTAAACAAAAATCGAACTATATATAGGAGAAATCATGAACAAAACAACATTTATGGCTAAACCAGGCCAAGTTGAACGTAAATGGTATGTCGTTGACGCAACTGATGTGCCACTTGGACGTCTTTCTGCAGTAGTTGCTAGCGTACTTCGCGGAAAAAACAAACCAA
>OLQY01001759.1_pt1 | contig 16705 bp, 10 predicted proteins | sample 1672851 | NCBI WGS metagenome assembly OLQY01 (sample SAMEA3136730, study PRJEB25190) | human gut metagenome | reverse complement strand
GCAAAATTTACTCGCAAATCACTCTTGTTCAATTATGCGGTATTGCCTTAACTTAAAAGGTTTAACATAGACGCGGCGGTATGGCAGCAGCCGTACCGTGAAGAGAAAGGAGAAAAGAAAATGGCTAAAAAATCTTCGCGTATGCGGCGGCTGCTCAGCGGTGCGCTGTCGGCCGTGATGCTGGCAACACTGGTGCCGAGCACTGCTTCCGCAATCGGAAGGACGGATACCGGCTCCTTTCTGACGGGTCCGTACCTGATGACCCCGAAAACAAACGGCATGGTTGTCGTTTGGGAACTGGATAAACCGATGAAGTCCACCATTACCTACGGTACGAGCGATGCGGACAAGAAAACGCTTGAGGTTCCGGTAGAGGAGGGCGAAAAGTTTAAGGGTGAGAGCATGCACATGTATCGTGCCCGCCTGACCGATCTGACTCCGGGTACGACCTATACCTACAAGGTTGAGACCGAGGACGGACAGATTGTGGAGGGTCACTTCCGCACGCTGCCCGAAAATTCGGATGAGATCCGCTTTGTGGTTGTCAGCGACAGCCATCGCTTTGAAACGGCAACCAAGGTTTCCGACATGATCGCACAGTTCGATCCGGACTTTATCCTGCATACCGGCGATATGGTAGAGGGCACCGGCTCTCAGAAGGATCAGTTCCCGTACTGGTTCCAGAATGTCGGCTCGTTCCTGCACAATGTGCCGGTCATCTACAACAGCGGCAACCACGATTACGGTGCCTACTTTGATGAGTATGTCACCAAGGTGCAGAAGGAGCAGTATAAGTCCAACGAGACCGGACGCAACGTAGCGTTTGACTGCGGTCCGGTGCATTTCGATATGCTGGACAGCAACCCGTGGTCCCTGTTCGAGCTGAACTCCACCGCAGGCGGCGGCGAGGCAGATGCGGCAACCAAGGCCGTTGTAAACGAGTCGCTCGACTGGCTCAAGGCCGATCTTGCAACCGACGATGCCAAGAAGGCTGACTTCCGCGTTGTTACCATGCACCATCCGTTCGAGGATGATCTGACCCGCAAGTACGTTCCTTCCATCGTGGAGAACGGCAACGTAAATATTATGTTCAGCGGCCATACCCATCTGTATTCCCGCTATGCTTCTGCTGACCCGAAGCGCGGCGCAGATACCCTGTATGTAACCCAGGGCGATGCCCGCATCGGCGACGGCAAGATCGACACTGGCAAGCCGGATCAGCGCCTGAATGACAACTATCCCAACCTGCTTGCAACCGGCAAGGGCGATATGCTCGAAGTAACCGTCAAGGACGGTCTGATGACCTATAAGAATCTGGGCCTGAGCAGCGACGGCGAGAAGATATTTGAGACGGTTACGCTGTCCAAGGACGGCGCCAAGCTGGCGTACAGCGATATTTCCATCACCCCGGACACCGTTCAGTCCAACGGCACTGTCACGGTATCCGCAAAGGTGACCAATGTCGGCAAGGGTCTGGCGACCGCCTCCATGTGTGTCAAGGACAACGGCACCGACCGTTGGCTGTATGAGTTCGGCAAGAGCGGCAAGGAGCGCGTTGTCGGTCTGAATCCCGGCGAGTCCGTAACGCTGAGCGCACCGCTGACGCTTTCCGCACTCGGCACGCATACCCTCAAGCTGGACAGCTACACCAAGACTGTCAATGTTACTTTCCGCAAGGCGACCTACGCCTACAGCAACCTGCGTCTGCAGCTTGGCAGCGGCGCGGTAAGCGAGCCGACCAGCGATGTCATCTACGCCAAGGCGGATGTGCAGAACATCGGCAATGAGGACGGCACCGCAGAGGCAGTGCTGTACATTAACGGCGCAGCCGTTACCTCGCAGAAGACTGCGCTCAAGGCAGGCGAGACCCGCACGGTTGAGTTTGCCTACAAGGCACCGGCAGGCGGCAGCTATACCGTCAAGGTCGGCAACTCGGCAGAGAAGACCGTTGCCGTGCTCGGCTCCATTCAGGGCACCCCGATCGTAAAGGATAAGTCCGGCAAGGGCAACGACGGCATCATCCGCGGCAATCCGACGCTCGTTAAGTACAACGGCGGCTGGGGTCTGTCCCTGGACGGCGTGGACGATTATGTGGAAATTCCGGATAACAAGAACTATGTGGTAGACAACGGCGTTACCGGCATGGTTTGGGCAAACATCGATCGTCTGGCAACGGGCGATGAGTGGGACCACAACCCGTTGCTGATGAAGGGCGCTTCCATCAGCTACGGCACCAACTACCTGTTCCGCATGGCAGTCCGCAAGACCGGCATGGTTACCTACGGCGTTGGCTTTAACAACGATAACGGCGAGTACTTCTGGAACGACGACGAGAATATGGGCGGCGGCGTTACCCTCGGCAAGTGGGTACAGTACACCGGCGGCTTTGATCGTGCAACCGGCGGCGACAGCTACGAGGATACCAAGGCAAGCGGTCACACCGATGCACCGGATTTTGATTCTGAGATCCGCAACTGGGAAGGCAAGTCCATGTACTCCGGCTTTGCATTCCACCGTCATCTGCTGACGGGCCGCGGCCGCGGCAAGACGCACACCATGCTGACAGGCGACATCGGCCAGCTCCGCTTCTACACCACCAAGCTGACCGCAGAGGAGAACAAGCAGATTTACGCAAATCCGACTGCAAAGGGTCCGGAAAGCGACAAGCTGGTCGTATGGCTGGATTACGCACCGGAGAATATCGTCACCAAGGGCACGCACACCACCGAGTGGCGCGCAATGACCGGCAGTGCAGCAAAGTTTACCTATAACGCAGAGATCACCGGCGCGGCTTCTGCAACCGCAACCGTTGAGACCTCGGACGACGGCAAGACCGTAAAGGCTTCCCAGTCCGCAGAGCTGAAGAACGGCAAGAACACGGTTGATATTTCCGCACTGGGCAGTGCAAAGTATGTTCGCGTTACTACCGTACTGAACTCCTCTGTTGCAGAGAAGTCCACCGATATTCCGGTTATCAACTCGTATTCCATCAAGGCTGGCAATACTAATATCTGGGCAACGCTGGCAGACTGGAACGAGGGCACCTTCACCGATGCAGTAGGCTACGAATCCGATGATGTATTCAACGATTACTCTGTGGATTACGACAACTACGGCACCGTGGGCAAGAATGTCAAGGTTGTTGAGGGTACGGCAAGCACCTTCACCGACATCGCGGGCCACTGGGCAAAGGATGCCATCGAATATGTGACCGATAAGGCGCTGTTCAACGGCACGACCGCAACCACCTTCTCCCCGAACGAGGGCATGACCCGCGGCATGTTTGTCACCGTGCTTGGCCGTATGGCAGGCGCAGACATCTCCTCGTACAACACCCAGAGTCAGTTTGCCGACGTAGACAGCAAAATGTACTACAACGCATACGTCAACTGGGCAGCAGCCAACAAGATCGTTTCCGGCGTGGACGCTTCGCATTTCAATCCGAATGCGCTCATCACCCGTGAGCAGGCTGCGGTTATCATGGATAATTATCTGACCGCCACCGGCACTAAGGTAGAGGAAACCGGCAGTGCAGCCGCATTTGCCGACAGCGCAAGCATCCGCGCTTACGCGAAGGACGCTGTAACCAGAATGCAGGAGGCTGGTCTGCTGAGCGGCAAATCGGGCAACCGTTTTGACCCGCAGGGCACGGCCACCCGTGCACAGGTAGCTGTTATCATGCAGAATCTGTGTGAAAAGACCGGTAAATAAGCCGGTAAAATGAGAAAGGGTCTCCCGCCATTCGGCGGGAGACCCTTTGCGTTCGGAACAGGAAAAACCAGGAGAGGTTATTCCTCTCCTGGTTTTTCAGGTTTGATTGTGTCGAAATTCAGTTACTTGATCTCAGCGAACATCTTCTCAAGCGCAGCCGCTGCAGCTTCCTCGTCTGCGCCGTCGCAGGCAACAGTGATGCTGTCGCCGCCCTTGACGGCCAGACCCATTACTGCGAAAATCTTCTTGAGGTCAGCGGTCTTTTCGCCCTTGGTGAGCGTTACCGCGCACTGGAAGCCCTTGGCGGCCTTGCTCAGCAGACCGGCCGGACGGGCGTGCAGGCCTTCCTTATCCTGAATGGTGATGGTAAACTGTTTCATGAAAATCTCTCCTTTTACTGCAGGTGGGTCAGTACAAACTTGATATCCGGGGTTTTCTTCATCATTTCAAGCGCCTCCTCGTCCTCGAGGACCTCGCAGACATGGGCGAGCAGGTCAAGGTGTGCATCGCCGACACCGGCAATGCCGAAAATGAGGTATGCTTTCTCGTCACCGAAGTCTACGCCGTCGGGGTACTGCAGCATGACAACGCCGGACTTTTTGACAGTGGCTTTCTTTTCGCTCGTGCCGTGCGGGATGGCAACGCCCATGCCCATGTAGGTGGTAACGAGCTTTTCGCGCTCGACCATTGCATCGGCGTAGTCGGCATCGACATAGCCGCGTTTGGCAAGCAGCGCACCTGCGGCGCGGATCGCGGTTTCCTTATCAACAGAGGGTAAGCCAAGCTGAATGTCCTCGGCCTGGATTACAAGGCCCTGATCCTGCGCGGCAGGTTCGTCAGTGGTTTCGGGAGCCGCGGCTTTCGCGGCAGGTGCAGCGGTCAGCGTCTGGTACAGGGTGTCCAGATTCGGGTCCGCAAGGAAGTTGCCAATGGTGATGATCTGTGCCTGCGGTGCACTCCTGCGGGCACGCTCGGCGAGAACACGCTGGCAGACAACGATATCTGCGTCAGCAGGTACGTTATCTACACTGGAGTTAGTGACGATCAGCTCCGGACGCTCGGCCTTGATGCGGTTGTGGAACTTGGTCGCGCCCATCGCGCTCGACCCCATGCCTGCGTCGCACGAAAAGACGATCTTGTGCACGTCACCGGCGTTTATCGGTGCGGATTCGATGGCTGCGGGTGCTTCACCCTTGGCCTGCGCCTTCATATCCTGCATTTTGGCCTGCGCTTCTCTGAGGTTCTGCGCATTGCCGGAAGTTGCTTTGAGAATGACAGACGAGAGTACAAACGATACGGCAGTTGCAAGGACAACGCCGATAAATACCGTCAGAACGGAGTCACGCGGCGCCATCGCCATGTAGGCAATGATCGAACCGGGGGATGCCGGACCGGACAGACCGGCACCGGTCATGGTGTAGAACAGGATCGCGCAGAAGTTGCCCGCGATCGGAGCCAGAGTGATGACCGGATTCATCAGAATGTACGGGAAGTAAATCTCGTGGATACCGCCGAGCAGGTGAATGACAACCGCGCCGGGAGCGGACTGACGTGTGGTCTTGTCCTTGCAGAACAGGCAGTACGCCAGCAGAACGCCCAGACCGGGACCGGGATTGGTCTCGAGCATGTACATGATGGAGCGGCCGGCCTCTGCAGCCTGGCTGACGCCAATTGGGTTGAAAATACCGTGGTTGATGGCGTTGTTCAGGAACAGCACCTTTGCCGGTTCAATAAAGATGGAAACCAGCGGCAGCAGGCTGTGGCTGACCAGAAAATCAACGCCTGCGGTAAGTACGGTGAGAATGGCGGTCATAAACGGGCCGATAACGTAGTAGCCGAGGATCGCCAGCAGCATGCCGAGGATGCCGATGGAGAAATTGTGGACCAGCATTTCAAAACCGGCGGGAATGTGCTCCTCCACGCGGTTGTCAAACTGCTTGATGACCCAGCCTGCCAGCGGGCCCATCACCATCGCACCCATCAGCATGGTGTAGTCCGAGCCGCAGATGCAGCCGATAACGGCGATGCAGGCAATGACGCGGCCGCGTTCCTTTGCGACCATATAGCCGCCCTGACCGGCGATGAGAATGGGCAGCAGGTAGCTCAGCATCGGTGAGACCATCGAGCTGAGCCGTTCGTTCGGGAACCAGCCCTTTTCGATGAACAGCGCTGTGAGGAAGCCCCATGCAATAAATGCACCGATGTTCGGCATGACCATGCCGCTCAAAAACTTGCCAAAACGGGAAATTGCGTTTTTCATAGCTTTTCAACTCCTTATCTGTGTTGCCGCATGACTTGCGGGATTCGGGGAGTCGCTTTCGTTTCGTTTGATTATATTGTACAGGCGGAATCCGGGTCTGACAAGGGAAACTATAGTGACTGATGTCACCGGCGAATGGTGACAAATGTCGTAAGACTGTCGAAAACGCGCAGGGGAAAGGATGGTTGCTTGTGCAGTCTGCATAGAACAGAGGTGACAGCAGAGCGGGTTGTCGGAGTTGTGTCACCGGAAGATGGTGACAAAAAACGCAGGATACGGAACAGTGTCACTTGTGCTGTCATTTTAGAATGTGGTATCATAGAGATAAGTAATTGAGAATGGAAAAGGGAGAATTAACGAAGTGATGAAGCGTGTGCCGGTTTTTTGAATTACGCATGTTATTCCGTAGGGGCGAACATTGTTCGCTCACGCCTGGTTAACGATAATGTGGGCGCACACTGTGCGCCCCCTGCGGTTACACGATTACAAATGAATGCACTATGCTGACAGTGACATTCATTTTCCATTCTAAACCTGTTGGATTTTATAGAAAGGAGCCATCCCGATGTCTGAAACCCTGCCTTCGCTGACTGCGAATGGGCAAAAGTTAATCGACCGTCTGCTGACGCTGCCGCAGGGCTGGGTGACGGCGGCGATGCTCGCGGAAAGCATCAGCGTGAGCCGCCGCACGGTGCTGCGTGAGCTGCCGAGTGTGGAGCAATGGATTGCCGCGGCAGGCTATCGCTTTGTACGCAGTCCGGGACAGGGACTGCTGCTGGACGAGCCGCCCGCACGCCGGGAGCAAATGCGCGCGCTGCTGAACGGCAGCACAGTCTACGCGGAGCTGCCGCGCCGTCAGCGGCGGCAAAAGCTGCTCGGTATGCTGCTGCAGGCGCGTGAGCCGATGAAAACCGCAGCACTGGCGCGGGAGCTGCTCGTCTCCGAGAGCACCCTGGCCGCCGATCTGGACGAAATCGGGCAGTGGGTATCCTCGTATGCGGTGACGCTGCACCGCCGACCCGGTGTGGGCGTATGGCTCAAGGGCGAAAAGCTGTCCTGCCGCCGCGCCGCTGCCGCGCTGCTGCAGAGCAGCCTGACCGAAGAAGAGCTGCAGGCGGTGCTGCGCGGTAATTTTGCTGCAGGCGGCGCATTTGCCGCGCTGCTGAATACGAAAATCGCCGAGCGGGTATGGCAGGTGCTGCAGCAGTTCGAGCAGAAGGAGAAGCTCCGTCTGCCGGATGCGGGTTTTCTGACGCTTGCCATCCACTGCACGCTGGCGGTGCAGCAGCTGCGCGAACAGGGCGGTTCGTCTGCCGCAGTTCACCCGCCGGAAAACGCCGCACAGCGGTTAGGGGCAGCTTTGGGACAGGCGTTCGGCCTGACGCTGCCGACCGAGGAAGTGCAGTATTTAGAGCAGTATCTGGCAGCGTATATCACCGGTGACGATGGCGAAAAATGGGGAGCCAGCGAGATGTACCTGCGCCATCTGACCGGACGGCTGATCAGCGAGGTAGGACGCGCGATGCGCGTGGATTTCTCGGGCTATGCATCGCTGAGAGACAACCTGTTTACACATTTGCGGCCGATGCTGCTGCGCGTGCGTGAGCAGATTCACATGGATAATCCGCAGCTGGACACGATTCAGCGTGAATATCCGCAGCTGTGGGCGGCAACACGCGCCGCATGCGACACCGTCGAGATGGAACTGGCGTTGCCGCACATTCCGGACAGCGAAGCGGCATATCTTGCCATGCACTTTGGCGCGGTGCTCGAGCAGAACGGCGCACTGCGACAGGCCGCCCGCGTGGTGGTTGCATGCCCGCTGGGTATGAGCTCAAGTCGATTTCTGGCTTCGCGTATCGAGGGCGAATTCCCGACCCTCAAGGTGGACGGCTGCTGTTCGGTGCGCGAACTCGATCCGGAGCAGCTGCACAGCCGCGGCATCGACCTTGTGATTGCAACCGTGCCGCTCGAGCTGGCGTATCCGTCGATTACGGTCAATCCCGCGTTGCTTGAGCCGGACCGCGCCCTTCTGCGGGATGCGGTGCAGCGGCTGAACGGCACCGTGCGGACCGGCACACCGGCAGAGCCGTCTGCCGCCTCGGCGGCCGAAGGCGGCCTGCGCTACACCTATCGCCTCACGCGCTCGATGGTGCAGATGCTCGACCATTTATGCATCCGGACTGTGTGCAAACCGGTTTCGCGGCAGGGCCTGATTGACGCGGCAAGCCGTCTGTTCTGCCCGAATGAGGACGCATCGCGTCTGGTGGCGCAGCAGCTGCGCCGACGGGAAGCCATGGGCGATACCTATATCAAGCCGTTGTTCGCGCTGCTGCTGCATTGCAGGACAAAGGCGGTATCGGACTGCCGATTCGGCTATTTACAGGCACAGCCGCCGGTCTACGAGGCCGGAAAGATGATTATGGGGGCATTTGTGCTGCTTGCGCCGGATACCGATGATCCGATTCCGGTGGAGGTCATGCGCATGGTGAGCGCACAGCTGATCGAGAAGCCTGAGCTGATCGAGCGCCTGCGGACCGGTCGGCGCGACGCAGCCGTGCAGCTGTTGGAAGAAAAGCTGGATCGTCTGTTCTCAGAACACGGAAATTAAGCATAAAAAGGAGCGGTAATGCGGAAAATATTCTGCATTGCCGCTCCTTTTGCGCGCAGAACAGAATTTACAGAGAGAATGCGCTCTTGTGAATCATCACAAAAACGAAAGTGATTATTTGTTGAAATAACAGATTGACGCTTGCACGAGCTGTTGGTATTATAATTATAGCTTTCGTTTCAACAGTTTCAAATATCTGAAAGGGGTCATTCCATGATCTATACGGTAACACTCAACCCCGCATTGGATAAAACGGTAGAAATTCCGGGTATGGCGCTTGACACGGTCAACCGCATCACGGAAATGCGCACGGATCCCGGCGGCAAGGGCATCAACGTGAGCAAGGTGATTGCCAAACTTGGCGGAGACAGCCGCGCCGTCGGCATTCTGGGTGGTGAGAGCGGCAGAACGCTCGAAAAGCTGCTCGAAAACGAGAATTTCACCACGCAGTTCCGGTTCGTTGAGGGGCAGACCCGCACGAATATCAAAATCATTGACCGGGTCGGCCACACGAATACCGACATCAACGAGCCGGGTCTGACCGTCACGGACGCAGATTTAGATGCGCTGCTGAACGACCTTCTGGCTGAGGTGCACGCAGGCGACATCGTGGTGCTGGCGGGCAGTCTGCCGAAGGGCGCACCGCAGGACACCTACCGCGTGTGGACGAGCGCATGCAAAAAAGCAGGTGCGCGGGTGTTCCTCGATGCGGACGGCGCTTTACTGGCAGAAGGCTTAAAGGCCGCGCCGTACCTCATCAAGCCGAATGATGATGAGCTGTCGCGTCTGGCGGGCAAAAAACTGGAAACCATCGAAGAGTTGACCGCAGAGGGTCAAAAGCTGCTGGAGAGCGGCATCGAACGGGTGGTTATCTCGCTGGGCGGACGCGGCGCGCTGTATCTGCGCAAGGGCAGCACGATTTATGCTGAGGGACTCAAGGTTCCGGTCGGCAGTACGGTCGGTGCAGGTGACAGCGTGGTGGCCGCGCTGGCGTATGCCGAGTCGCAGGATATGAGCGAGGAGGACGCTGTCCGTCTCTCGACTGCAACCGGAGCCGCGAATGTCATGTGCAGCGGCACACAGGCCGCCGAGCGCTCGGTTATCGAGGAGCTGCTTCCGAAAGTACGTTTTTCCAAGCTGTAATTGTTGAAATCTATTGCCTAAGTGATAAAGGAGAGTTATTATTATGAAAGCAAGGGCTGTACGTCTGCATGCTGCGAATGATCTGCGTCTGGATACCTTTGAGCTGCCGGAAATCCGCGATGATGAGATTCTGGTCAAGGTCGTATCCGACAGCATCTGCATGTCCACCTACAAGTGCGCGATCCTTGGTACCGAGCACAAGCGCGTGCATCCCGATGTTGCCGAGCATCCGGCCATCATGGGTCACGAGTTTGCGGGCGATATCGTCAAGGTTGGCGCGAAGCATCAGGATAAGTTCAAGCCGGGCATGAAGTTCACGCTGCAGCCGGCGCTCAACTACAAGGGCACGATGTGGAGCCCCGGCTATTCCTACGAGTTCTTCGGCGGCGATGCGACCTACTGCATCATTCCGGCTGAGGTTATGGAGCTTGGCTGCCTGCTCGAGTACAAGGGGCGTGCCTACTACGAGGCGTCTCTTGCTGAGCCGATGAGCTGCTCGATCGGTGCGTTCAACGCCGCTTATCACACCAAGATGGGTGTTTATCACCACGAAATGGGTATTAAAAAGGGCGGCAAGCTGGCCATCATGGCAGGTGCCGGTCCGATGGGTCTGGGTGCGCTGACGTATGCGCTGCACCGTGACGTCCGCCCGTCCATGGTGGTTGTGACCGATGTGAACGAGGACCGTCTGGCACGCGCCGAGGCGCTGTTCCCGCCTGCCGAGGTCAAGGAGAAGGACGGCATCGATCTGCACTTTGTCAACACCGGCAAGATGGAGAATCCGGCGGCAGAGCTGCGCGAAATGACCGGCGGCACCGGCTTCGACGATGTATTCTGCTATGCGCCGGTTGCGGCGGTTGTCGAGCTTTGCAGCGCGGTGCTCGGCCGCGATGGCTGCCTGAACTTCTTCGCCGGCCCGACCGACAAGCAGTTCTCTGCCAAGATGAACTTTTATGATGTACACTATAATTCCACGCATGTTATGGGCACGACCGGCGGCAATACGGCGGATATGATCGAATCGCTCGAGCTGACCGCCTCCGGCCGCATCGATCCGGCGGTTATGGTGACGCATATCGGTGGTCTGGATGCGGCAGCGGAAACCACGCTCAATCTGCCCAAGATTCCGGGCGGCAAAAAGCTGATCTACACGCACCTGACCATGCCGCTTACCGCGCTGAGCGATCTGCGGGCAAAGGGCGTGGAGGATGCGCGGTTTACTGCGCTGGCTGACATTGTGGACGCACACAACGGCCTGTGGTGCCCGGAGGCAGAGGAATATCTGCTGGCAAACTTTCAGCAGCACGACTAATTGGAGGAAACAACCGATGGAACAACGCCGCAATGCAATCGTCGAACTGGTCAACCGAGAGGGCAGCCTGAGCTTTGTACAGCTGAAGGAGGCTTTTCCGTCGGTGTCCGAAATGACGCTGCGAACCGATCTGAAGGCACTCGATCAGGCGCGAAGAGTGGTTCGCGTGCACGGCGGCGTCAAATCGGTCGAGGTAGTCGTCGGCACGGACGACCAGTTCGGCAGGCGCACGGCGCGCAATGCGTCGGAAAAGCAGATCATTGCGGAGAAGGCAGCGGCGCTGCTGCGGCCGAATACCACGGTGTTTCTGGATTCCGGCAGCACGGCAACCGCCGTGGCACGCTGTGTGCCGGATGAGCCGATGCTGATCTTCACGAGCGGATTGACGTGCGCGATCGAACTCGCGCGGCTGGAAAAGCCCAAGGTGTCCATTCCCGGCGGCACGCTCAACCGGTTCAGCCACAGCGTGTGCGGCGTGCGCGGCATTCAGGAACTGGAGGGCGTGCATTTCGACCTGCTGCTGCTCGGCGTGACGAGCTACAGTCCGGAGACCGGCTTTGCCTGCGGTGTCGAGGAGGAGGCGCTGCTCAAGCAGACTGTGCTGCATCGCGCGGAGCATGTGGCTGTGCTGCTGGATTCCTCTAAAATTGATCGAAGAAGTACATTCCGCATTTGCGGTCTCGATGAGGTAGATACCGTCATTTCGGACGGCAGACTGCCGCCGGAATTCCTTTCGGCGTGTGAGAACGCGGGCGTAAAAGTGCTGTAAAAGTGAGAAAACCCTGTCTGGTGTTGGAACAGACAGGGTTTCTTTTAGGGCTAAAGTTAGGTATTCGGCTCGTATGCCGGTATGGCGGCGGTATCTTTATATTGCCTCTCGCAAATCGGAACAAAAATTTTTACCTGTATCGGGAAATAAGAAAAACCGGTCATTTCTTACGAAATAACCGGTTGATCTGGTACGCCAGAAGGGATTCGAACCCCCGACCTTTTGGTTCGTAGCCAAACACTCTATCCAGCTGAGCTACTGGCGCATACAAGATCTATTTTCTTTCGCTGTCGGCGTTTCGCTTTGTCGCTCTCGCTGACTGCCTTATTATAATATCACGGGTGGGACCTAATGTCAACAATTATTTTCAGATTTTTTGAAAGTTTTTTCGGAAACCTGTTTTTGGAAAAACAAAGCCGCCTGTGGGGGAACAGGCGGCTATATACAGCAGAGAAATTGGAGGTCTGCCATATACCTTATATTGCGTTTTATTCCTGCGGCGGAATGGTATCGAAGCCGATCTGCAGCTCTTCATCGGTGGGAATGTGGTTGCGCATGGTGCCATTGTGATACGCCTCGTATGCTGCCATATCAAAGTAGCCGGTACCGGTCAGGCCGAACAGGATAGTCTTAGCTTCGCCGGTCTCCTTGCACTTGAGCGCTTCGTCGATTGCGGCGCGGATGGCGTGGCTGGACTCCGGCGCCGGAAGAATGGTCTCCACCTTGGCGAACTGAACTGCCGCGTCGAATACGTCGGTCTGCTTGACGGAAACCGCCTCCATATAACCGTCGTGGTACAGCTTGGAGAGGATCGGACTCATGCCGTGGTAGCGCAGGCCGCCTGCGTGGTTGGGCGCGGGCATGAAGCCGTTGCCGAGCGTGTACATGCGGGCCAGCGGCGTAACATGGCCGGTATCGCAGAAATCGTAAACATACTTGCCGCGGGTAAGCGACGGGCAGGAGGCCGGTTCCACCGCGATGATGCGCGGGTCGGCCTTGCCGAGCAGCTTATCCTGCATGAACGGAGAGATCAAGCCGCCGAGGTTGGAGCCGCCGCCGGCACAGCCGATGACGATATCCGGATACTCGTCGAGCATCTCCATCGCCTGCTTGCTCTCCAGACCGATGATGGACTGGTGCAGCAGCACCTGATTGAGCACGGAGCCGAGTACATAGCGGTAGCCCTCGTGCGTAGTAGCCACTTCTACGGCCTCAGAAATCGCACAGCCGAGCGAACCGCCGGTGGTCGGATCGTGTGCCAGAATAGCGCGGCCTGCCTCGGTCGTATTGGACGGAGACGGCGTTACATTCGCGTCAAAGGTTTGCATGATGGCCTTGCGGAACGGCTTCTGCTCGTAGGAGACCTTAACCATGAATACCTTCAAATCCAGTCCGAAGTACGCGCATGCCTCAGAGAGTGCAGTACCCCACTGACCGGCACCGGTCTCGGTGGTAAGGCCCTTGAGGCCCTGTTCCTTGGCGTAGTACGCCTGTGCGATCGCGGAATTGAGCTTGTGGCTGCCCGAGGTGTTGTTGCCCTCAAACTTGTAGTAGATCTTAGCCGGGGTGTCCAGCGCCTTCTCCAGATTGTACGCGCGGCACAGCGGAGACGGACGGTACAGCTTATACATATCGAGCACCGGCTCGGGAATATCAATGTAGCGGGTGTCGTTGTCCAGCTCCTGGTGCGCCAGCTTTTGACAGAAGATGGGATACAGCGCTTCTTCCAGCAGCGGCTGGTGCGTGCCCGGATGAATCAGCGGGTCCGGCTTTTCCTTCATGTCCGCCCGCAGGTTGTACCACTGCTTGGGCATCTGGTCTTCGGTCAAATAAAGTCTGTGGGGGATCTTAGCCATGGTGATTACTCCTTTGCAGTAATGGAGAATTGATAATGGATAATGGAAAATGAATGTGACGCGCAGAGCGCGTTTATTAAATCATCGCGCTTTGCGCGATACCACAATTCTCAATTCTCCATTTTCAATTCTCAATTTGTTTTACAAAAATAAAAAAGCTCCTGTCCCAGATTTCTCTTGGGACAGGAGCGAATACGCTCTTGCGGTACCACCCAGATTGACGCAAACTGCGTCCACTCTGCTCACACATCAAACAATGCGCGCTCCCCTGATAACGGGCGGAGTCCCCGTCGCAGTTACTTGGCCGAAGCCGTTCACCTTGCCCTGCTGAAGTCCATTCACACGGTCCTTGCCTGCCGCAATCACACCGCCTGCGGCTCTCTTGGAGGTTCGGTCTCCCTGCTACTCGTCTTCGTCATTGGTTTGTGTTGGTTTACTTGGTATGGTCACAGTATATTCGCAAAACAGTGGATTGTCAAGTGCGATTTGCGAAAAACAATATATTATTTCTCTTATAAATTCTTATTATGAGAATGAAGGGCGCAGTATCGTCTTTTTCTGCACACTGTGCTATAATGGGTAGCAGAATGAAAAAGCAGAAAGGACATGAGTGCAAATGCGGGTGATCGAGGGCGAAAACGAACTGCGGCTGACCTGTTCGCGGAGTGCGAGCGGCGGCATTGCGCTTTTGCGGTGCGAAACGCAGGACGATATTGTGCGTCTGCCGGATGAGATAGACGGTGTGCCTGTTACCGAGGTCGGCGCGTATGTACTCAGCGAGCGGGTCCCCAATCTGACAGGCAAGGACACGTTCGCTGTCCGTATTACCTGCGGCGGCACGGAGCCGAAGCACAATGCAGCGGCTATCCGCACGGTTACGCTCCCGAAAGATGCAAAAAGTGTTGGCAGTTATGCATTTTATAACTGCCGAAACCTTGAACGCATTGAATTGACCGATTCGGTGAGTGAGTTCGGCGGCGGTGCGCTGATGAACTGCATGAGCCTGCGCGAAGTCATCCTGCACGCCGCACCGTCCGCGCCGACCTGCCTGCCCAGGCTGCTCGGCGAGTACGCCGGAGAACTCGATGTGCGGTTTGATGAGCACGCGCGGCTGCTGTTCCCCGAGTACGTCGAGGAACTGGAGGACCTCAGTCCGGCGCATATTTTTCAGCGGCGCATTCACGGTGCAGGATACAGCTACCGTCAGTGCTTTGACGGCGGTGTGCTGAATTTTCGGCAGTATGATGCTGCCCTGAGCGAACTGCTCGAGCGGCACGATTTTTCGGTCGCGGCACGCGTAGCCGTGCGGCGGATTGCCGTACCGTTTGCGCTCTCGGATGCCGCAAAAGCGGAGTATCTTACGGTTTTACGCACACACGGCGGCAATCTGGCGCAGTCCTGCGCCAAGGCAGGCGAGACCGCTGCATTGACCTTCCTGCTGTCGCTTGGTGTGCTCTCTGCCGCCGATGTGGATGCCGCCTGCACTGCCGCCCGCGAAGCAGAGCAGACGGCAGCGCTGTCCGTTCTGCTGTCAGCCGCCGGCAAAACGCAGTCCAAGGGACGCGCCAAATCGTTTGAATTATGATATAAATATATAGCAGTTATCAATAAATCCGTAGGGCACCCCGCCCTACGATGCAAGATGAACCTGTGAGGTGATGTTTTCTATGTCGCAGTCCTCCCGCTGGACTTCTATCGGACGCGAAATCCTGTTTTCCGCCCGCACCGAACTGTACATGAACTTGCCGTTCCTCGATTCAGCGCTGGCGGCGCTGCCTGCGGCAGACGGTTACGATACACCCACGCTCGCTACCGACACGCGCGTGCTGTTTTTCAGCGGTGCCTGGCTGGCGCAGCAGTACGAGCGCTCCCGCGCGAACGTCAACCGCGCGTATCTGCACACGCTGTTCCACTGTCTGCTGCGCCATCCCGGAAAGACACGCGGACGCGATGCCGATCTGTGGGATCTGTCGTGCGATATTGCGGTCGAAAGCATGCTGGATTCGCTGGATTACCGCTGCCTGCAGGCGGAAAAGGTGTCGGTTCGGCGGCAGAATATCTACCGCGAACTGCGGGACGAGCTGCCGGTCCTGACGGCTGAGGCGGTATATCGGCATTTTCGGCGCACGCGGCTGAACTCCTATGACTGCGCTACGCTCACGCGCGTGTTTGCGACAGACGAGCACACGCTGTGGTACAAGGAGGACGACGATCAGCAGGAGCGCCGCTGGCAGCAGCAGGCCGAGCGCACACAGACCGCGATGGAGACGGTTTTCGCGAACAAGGCGGAAGGCGGTCAGGCTGTGCGGGAGCAGCTTGCCGTTTCCACCCGCAAAACGACTGATTTCCGCGCGTTCCTGCGCCGGTTTGCTGCTCTGCGGGAGGAGGTCTCGGTGGATGCGGATTCGTTCGACTACGGCTACTACGCCTACGGGTTGCGTCATTTCGGAAATATGCCGCTGATCGAGCCGTTAGAGACGCGGGAGGTGCGGAAAATAGAGGATTTCGTCATTGCCATTGATACCTCGATGTCCACCTCCGGTGAACTCGTGCGCGCGTTCCTCAGCCGCACCTATGAGCTTTTGCAGGAGAACACCAGCTTTTTCCGGCATTTCAACCTGCGTATTCTGCAGTGCGACGATCAGCTGCGCTCGGACAAAAAGGTGACAAATGCGCGGGAACTCGCGGAATATATGGAGCATTTTGAACTGATCGGTCAGTCTGCGACCGATTTTCGTCCGGTTTTCGAGCACGTTGACCGCTTAAACGCCGAAGGCGCGTTCCGCCATCTGCGCGGCCTGCTGTACTTCACGGACGGACTCGGCATCTACCCGAAAAAACGTCCGAAGTACGATGCGGCGTTTGTCATGCTCGAAGGCGAAGCCTATCCGGATAAGGTGCCGTCATGGGGGATTCGGGCGGTAATCAGCGAGGATGCGTTATCTGTAGAATAAAAAAGGACGCTTTATGCGTCCTTTGAGGCTGTCGCGAAACTACAGTTTCGCCGACAAGCAGGAACGGACCGTGGGCCGTTCCAAAGTCG
>OLQY01001755.1_pt1 | contig 16753 bp, 10 predicted proteins | sample 1672851 | NCBI WGS metagenome assembly OLQY01 (sample SAMEA3136730, study PRJEB25190) | human gut metagenome | reverse complement strand
AAAAAATGGAAGTAACGCCCCTTTTATGGTCATTATATCTTGATTATGATGAAGCTATGAAGGTGTATGAAGATGAGAAAAACAAGTTTGAGTACACAGGTACAGATTATGGCATGGATCTTTATGCCAGAACTAGTATTGACCAGGTGCGCTATAAAGATGGAACGGTTTTAACACTTGATAGGACCATGGGAGGCATCGCTGGCGGTGGAGAAAAACAGGATAAGGAAAATGGTGTCCTGATCATCAGAAACAGCTTCCCGCAATTGGTTGATGTAGATAACCTGCAGGCGGTACATTTTGGAAACATTGACCAGTGGCTTGAAGTGCGGGAATAAAGGTTTTTTCGGTGATACAGAAAAATTCTCCCATAATTAGATAATGAGAAAATACAAAAAGAACCGATACAAGGTCTTTGCAAGACTGATATCGGTTCTTTTTGGCTAAGTCTGCCAACTGTAAAATTTTGTTTATATATTAACGCATCCTGTTCATGTACAGGAAACGGATTCTAGCGTATACTGAAATTATTGATTACAAGGTCTACATGAACTGCAAATACAGATTCCGGGTTATATCCGGAAGCCATATTTTGCACTTACCGGTAAAATCTGTAATAGTTGGCATAAAAGTTCATTACATATTCGATATAAGCTTTAAATCTTTTCATTGTCTTTTCCTCCCTTTCTTTATCTTATGGCTGTATTATAAAGCAGGTTGACCGGTATTTCCTGCCAAATAGAAAGAAAAAACAGACAAATCTTGCAAAAAGGAGATCAGGTAAATGTTTCCTGTATATGAGGAGAAGAAAGAAAACCTTCATTTTAGAAGTAAAACGTCCAGACATGCTTCCCCACACCTTCATAATTCCATAGAATTTATATATATTACAGAAGGAACCCTGGAGCTTGGGATGGGGCAGGAACTGTATCATATGGATAAGGGGGACTTTGCAGTAATCTTTCCGGATGTGATCCACCATTATCAGGTGTTTTCACCAGGGATAAACAGAGGCTGGTATCTGTGGGCAGGGATGCCGCTGACAGGACAGTTTGCAGATACTCTTCAGAAATCATGCCCTGATAATCCAGTAATTACATCGAAGAATTTACACCCGGATATCCGGAATGCAGTAAAATGTCTTTATGATAATAAAAAAAGAAAAGATAAGAACCCTGTTGTTGAACAGGCGTATGTACAGATTCTGCTTGCAAGGAGCATCCCCTGTTACAGCCTGACGGAAAAGAGCAGTGTGGAGAGCAGTGATATTATCTATCAGACAGTATCTTATATTGCAAAGCATTTTAAGGAACAGGTTTCACTGGAATCCATGGCAAAAGATCTGGGGATTAGCAAATTTACACTTTCACGGGTATTCTCAGGAACTTTCCACAGGAATTTTAACCAGTATCTTAATGAGCAGAGGCTCAATTATGTCTGTGTACATCTGGAGTGTACAGATAAAAGCATCACTGATATATGGCTGGATGCAGGCTTTGACAGCCAGAGGACATTTAACAGGGTATTTCGGGAACGGTACAGGATGACACCCAGAGAGTATCGTTCCCTTTATAAAGAAAAATACATTTTACAGACACAGGAAATGGAGGAATTGTGAGAGGCAGTTCTTCCGGTCTGATTGAATAAAACTATCCCGTACAAGTACAAGGTTTTTATGCTTGTATTTTGTTCAGGATAGTTTTTTTATCCCTATACAGAAATCCGGAAAGCATAGAAAAAAGATATCCAAAAGAGCAGTTGTAATAATATACAAAAATCACACATAAAAATTATGCAATTATAACATTAGCTCAAAAAACAGATTTGAGACTTTACAGAAATTTTATAAATCGAATAATTTTGTGCATGTTTTGCCTAAATTTGTTTATATGAATTTAACAGAGAAAAGGATATAGTTTTCATCGGACAAGAGATACGTAGGAAACAGCAGATGTGAGAACAAGAGGAAGAGACAAGAGCAGAGAAACAGAAGACTATCAGATATCTCACTGGTGTAAACGCATGAAAACAACCTGGAGAAACCGAAGGGAAAAATCAGACAGAATAGAATTTCTGAATGGAAACTGGAAATTCCGTTTCTATGAGAGCATTTATGACCTGCAGGAAAAATTTTATGAAGAAAGCTATGACACAAATGGATTCGGGGAGATACCTGTACCGGGGATCTGGCAGAATTTCGGCTATGACGAGCATCAGTATACCAATGTACGTTATCCGATTCCCCTTGATCCGCCATACGTTCCACAGGACAACCCATGCGGGGCATATGTTCATGAATTTGAGTATGAAAAAGATGAACATGCACCAAAAGCATATCTGAATTTTGAAGGCGTGGATTCCTGCTTCTATGTATGGTTAAACGGATGTTATGTGGGATATAGCCAGGTTTCACACTGCACCAGTGAATTTGATGTGACAGATTACATCCGTAGTGGAAAGAATACACTGGCAGTGCTGGTTCTGAAATGGTGTGATGGTACTTATCTGGAAGACCAGGATAAATTCCGAATGACCGGTATTTTCCGTGATGTATATCTGTTAAAGAGACCGGAAGCAGTTCTGTATGATTACTTCACTACTACAAAACTACTGGGAAGTACGGCAGAGGTGGAGATCTGTGCAAAATTTCTTGGCAGCGCAGCAGAAACTGTAAACATCCGGATCCAGGATATGGATGGCAACACAGTGGCAGCGGGTGGATTTAAAGAAACGGCTGAAGGGGAATATTCCCATAAAGCAGTGTTTACAATCATGGAACCGAAGCTCTGGAATCCGGAAACTCCATATCTTTATCAGGTAGTATTTGAGACTGAAGGAGAAGTGATCACTGACAGGATTGGTCTTCGTGAAATAAAACGAGATGGAAGCGTAATCTATATCAACGGGGTAAAAGTGAAGTTCAATGGTGTCAACCGTCATGATTCCGATCCGGTGACAGGAGCTGTGATCAGTATTGAACAGGCAGACCTTGACCTGAAGATGATGAAAGCTAACAATTTTAACGCAGTACGAAGCAGCCATTATCCGAATGCGCCGTATTTCTATCAGCTGTGTGATGAATATGGACTCTTTGTGATCGCAGAGGCGGATAACGAAAGCCATGGTACCCAGAGCCAGTATCTGAAGAACCAGGAATGGGATAATGTAGTAGAACATTGGAATAAACGCATCTCCAACAATCCGGATTTTATCCCGGCTGCCATGGATCGTACAAAGCTCTGTGTATATCGTGAGAAGAACCGTCCATGTATTGTGATGTGGTCCATGGGAAATGAATGCGGATACGGATGTACTTTTGAAGAAGCCTTAAAGTGGACAAAAGAATTTGACCCTACCAGGCTCACTACATATGAAAGTGCTTTTTATCAGAGCTCTGACAGGGAATATGATTATTCCAATATTGATGTAGTCGGAAGAATGTACCCGGCATTTTCGGAAATAGAAGAATATATGGAAAAGAATCCGGAAAAACCGCTCCTTTTGGTAGAGTACTGCCATGCTATGGGAAATGGCCCTGGAGATTTGGAGGACTATTTCCAGTTTATTCAGAAATATGATGCACTTTGCGGCGGATTTGTCTGGGAGTGGTGCGACCATGCGATTTATAAGGGCAAAGCTGAAAATGGAAAAGGAATTTACTATTATGGCGGCGATCACGGGGAAGAGATCCACGATGGAAACTTCTGTATGGACGGACTGGTATATCCGGACAGAAAGCCACATGTCGGTCTGAAGGAATACAAAAACATATACAGACCTGCAAGAGTACTTCATTATGATCAGCAGACAGGTGAGGCTATACTTCATAATTATCTGAACTATGTGGATTTAAAAGATTACATTTATTTAATATATGAAATGAGCGTTGATGGAGATGCCAAATATGTGACTCATATAAATCTGGATGAGAGTATCCCGGCTCATGGTGAAGGAAAAATCAAACTTCCTGTTTCTGTTCCGGACAAAGGAAAATGTTATCTTAGAGTATTCTATTATCTGAAAAATGGCACACCGCTTATGCAGCCGGATACGTTACTGGGATTTGATGAGATTCTCTTAACGAATGCAGATGGAAGAAACCAGAAAGCAGCAGAGCTCCTTACAGAAACTGAAACAGATGATATCCTTACAGTGGAAGAAAATGATAAATTCTTTACAATCCATGCAGGACAGAAAACCACCTATGTATTTAACCGCCTGACAGGACTGTTTGAAGGACTGAACGTAAATGGCAAAGAAATCCTTGATCGACCAATGGAACTGAACATCTGGAGAGCTCCGACAGACAATGACCGTAAGATCAAACTGGAATGGATGAATGCACATTATGACCAGAACTATGCAAGAGCATATGAGACCTTCTGCAACATTGAAAACGGACAGGTACATATCACAGGAACCATGAGCGTTTCAGCACCTACTGTACAGAGAATCCTGAACGTGAAAGCAGAATGGATCATAACTCCGGACGGTGCAATCCGTGTAAAAATGAACGTGAAAAGGGATATGGAATTCCCGATGCTCCCAAGGTTCGGAATCCGACTGTTTCTTGATAAAGAATTTGACAATGCGGAATACTATGGAATCGGACCAGATGAAAGTTATGTAGATAAAAAGAGATCAGGCCATCATGGAAGACATTGTGCGGAAATTCATGAGATGCATGAAGATTATCTGCGTCCGCAGGAAAACGGAAGCCATACAGACTGCGATTATCTGATCCTTAAAGGAACGGATCTTACTTTTGCAGCAGCAGGAGAAAAGACATTCTCCTTTAATGTATCACCATATACACAGGAAGAACTGACTGCAAAAAAACACAGCTATGAGCTGCAGCCATGCGGAAGTACTGTTGTATGTCTGGATTATGCACAGAATGGAATTGGTTCTAACAGCTGTGGACCGGAATTGTCAGAGCAGTATCGTCTGGATGCAGAAGAATTTGATTTTGAGATTAAAATGATCATTAAATAATGTATGTTCTGAAATAGATAGACATATTGATGTAGAATAAAACTATCCCAAATAAGGTACAAAGTATAAACCATTTGTACTTATTGGGATAGTTTTATTTAAAGTCGACTGTATAAAAATTATTAATTGACAGGCTATGCTATTCTAGCAATTATTTTGTCTTTGGTGCAGAATCAGTAGTAGAGATTGATTTAATATACTGACTCGGTGTGACACCCTCATGGGATTTAAATACACGGCTGAAATAGAAATAATCGGTAAACCCAACCAGTTCAGCAACATCTTTCACCCGGATTTCCGGATTGTTCTGCATGAGATTTTTGGCCATGTTCAGGCGAAGCTCTCCCACATATCTGCTGGGAGTGATATTGTATTCTGCTTTGAACAGGGTGGATATATATTTCTCATTCAGATTGAAAAGATTCTGAAATATCTTATATGTAATCTGTGTGGTAAAGTTCTCGTCCAGCCATTCTTTGACCTGCTTTGCCAGGGCCTGCTGATTCCGCCTGGCAAAATCATCCGCATATCCCAGATACTGGTTTACTTCGTCCAGGATTGTTTTTTCCAGGTCTGAGTATGTCTGGCAGGAGCCAATAATTTCATCAATATTGGATATGAGCTGTCCATGTGACTGAATGGGAAGCTGTTCCAGAGTATTGAAAAAATAGTGAAGATCTGTTATAAGCTGGAATTGTGTGACTTCGTTTTTATTCCAGAAACCTGTCATGGATCGGAGGCAGTCGGAGATCTTCTGTCTTTTGATGTATTCACCAAGGTTAGAACAGATCTGTTTGATCTCAGGGGAAGGTGCAATATTGGTATCAGTTTCAGATTGGATATGGAATATTCTGCTGCAACCGAAACGGATATGGAACAGGGCGTAAAGATATGCTTCCTGACGGATAGAATAAAGCTCTCTGCCATCTGTACAGGTATTGGAGATTACCATATTTAATGGTTCTTCGTTGTTATTGTGGAGCGAATAGATATTTTTGGCAATGCCATCTAAATCCACATCAGAAGAATTAGGAGTAATTACAGCATAAATGCATTCGTTGTAATGTCTTCCAGCCAGTACAATAATTGAGGCCTGGAAAGTAGCCTCCAGTTTCTGAATCTGTTCACGGCTTACTGGCTGCAGGGGACTGTTCAAAATGCTTTCTGTATATATATTATTGCACAGTGATCCTGTAAACAGGATCATAAAGGTACAGTCACAGGAAAGTAATGGATTTTTATCGGAAGTTTCGCGACTGTTAAAAGATATTATTCTTTTCAGATAGTCTTCCTGAAGAATCCTGGTAGTTTTGCTGATCTGTTTCTGGCTGGAGTCTATGATTTTCCTGAGTGGTTCTATGGAAATATCACTGAACGACACCAGGGAAAACCGTTTGGCAGAGATGATGTTCCATTATGCCAGATACCTGATGATCTGTTCTTCCAGACCGGGAAGCCAGTGTGCAAACCTCCAGGGAATCTGGAACAACAGGATGCGTGCCCCCTGGAGCAGTAATTATACCGTTAATATCAACACGGAGATGAATTACTGGATGGCTGAGAGATGCAACCTGGGCGAATGTCAGGAACCACTCTTTGACCTGATCTGCCGGACAGAAGAGGATGGACGGGAGACAGCCAGGGAGGTCTATGGACTTTCCGGATGGGTGAGCCACCACAACCTGGATATCTGGGGACATTCCGGACCTGTAGGATATTTCGGGCAGGATGAGGATCCCTGTTCCTATTCCATGTGGCCTATGAGTTCCGGATGGCTCTGCCGGCATCTCTGGGAACATTACTGCTATACAGAAGACCTGGATTTCCTGAAAGACAGGGCATATCCGGTGATCGAGGGAGCCGTAAAGTTCTATCTTGGGTTCCTGTTCCCGTATGGGGAATACTATGTTACCGGGCCGTCCACTTCCCCGGAGAACCGTTTCTGTGGAGAGGATGGAAAATCCCACAGTGTGGGAATGGCATCCACCATGGATATCAGCATCCTGAAAGAACTGTTTGGGTACTACCTGAAAATATGTGACATCCTGGGCATAGAGGGAGAGACTGTGGATGTAAAACGGGTACTTTCAAAACTGCCACCATTTAAAACTGGAAGCTTTGGACAGATCCGGGAATGGTTCCTGGATTATCCGGAAACAGAGATCCATCATCGTCATGTATCCCATCTATATGGCCTTTATCCAGGAAAGCTGATCACAGAGAACACCCCGGAGCTTCTGGAAGCCTGCCGGGTGGCTCTGGAAAGGCGCGGGGACGAGGGAACCGGATGGTGCATGGAATGGAAGGCCTGCCTCTGGGCCAGACTCCGGGGCGGGGAACATGCACTGGGACTTTTGAAAAACCAGCTCCGTTATACCAGGGAAGAAAACATTTCCTGTGTGGGAGGTGGCATTTATCCAAACATGCTGTGTGCACACCCTCCGTTCCAGATTGATGGGAACTTTGGCTTTGTAGCTGCAGTTGCAGAGATGCTTATCCAGAGCAGGAAAGGGCATATCCTGTTGCTTCCGGCACTTCCGGATGAATGGAAGGACGGAAATGTCCGGGGAATGAAGGTACAGGGTGACATCACAGTTGATTTCGAATGGAGAGATTGCAGGATACACAGGGTTTGCCTTTGTTCTTCCCATGAGCAGAAAGTAACGCTGGAATGTAATGGGATTTCAAAAATAATATTTTTAAAACCTGATGAGACAGAGGACATGATTTTTGATTGATCTGTCCTGAGGGGCTGGAAATCATTGATAGTGGTAAGGAATGGGGTATAATAAGTATCTGTCCAGAGAATATGCTCACTACAAAAGTTAGAAATAAAGATGGTATAATGAATAAAATTGAAATAAACAGTGGGTGGGGACTTGCTTGTCTTAGGAGGAGTGCAAGCTCCTTATGATAAACTGCGAAGCAGGTATTCGGTGTAGAGCTGCGAAGCGGAGTGGAGTGAGAATATCCGCTTGATGAGAGGAGAGATTCTTTATGCAGAAAAGATTAATTACAGTGATCATGGTGTGTGCAATGAGTGTTTCGACAGGGACAGTTTCGGTGCTGGCGATGGATGAAGAGCCTGTTTACTGGGAACTTGAATCTGACGGGGCGGAGGTTTCACCGGCGGAAACGGCTGCGCATCATTATGATTTTGTATTAGACCGGACAATTACAAATAAAACAAAGGAATTTGCTGTAGTTTATGATAATAGCGGGGCTGTGATCAATCCGGAATATGAGAACGCCAGTTTATTAATAAAAGCAGATGGGAAGATCCTGTTTCAGAAGAAATGCACGACACCGACAGGGCTTACGGTAGGAAATATGGATGTAAAGATTCCGAAGCAGAAAGCCGGAACGAAGATACAGATTTATCTGCAGAGCCAGAACTGGAAAAGCAATGTGAAGACGATTAAAGTAAAGAATATAAATACACTGCTTTTGTCAAACAGAATCGACAAAATAAAGAAACCTCAATTGACACATACAGGATACCGGGATTATATAAAAGCGAAAAAAGGTCAGAGCCTGGTGGTCAGTAATGGCAAAAAAATTGTAAAAACAATAAAGTTTAAAGAGGATAATCTGGCATATGATGTTACTGATATTCTGATGGAATATCAACGGAAGAGTGAACTGTTTTTATACATAAAGCAGGGAAAAAAATACAGCAAAGGATATGTTTATTTTCCTTTAGCAATCGATATTGCTGAATAACAGATATAAAAAGAAAAACTATACCAATCCTCTCAAATGCGTTATTTACGAAGATTGTTATAGTACATTGTTTATTTTGGGCATGAATATAATTTACAATAATGTCTACAGTATCAGAGCTGTTTTCTTTCGTGAAATATGGAGTACGGATTGAACAGTAACGATACAGCCAAGCGATTTTTTGCGGAAACTATTGATATTTCTTAGGGTATCGTATAGTTAAACCAAAAGGTTTCGTGTAGCGGCACGTAAAAGCTGTACTGTGCCCGGGCAGGGTAATTACTGGGACTATCTGATACTCGGAAGGGTATTACGCCCACACCAGGGAGATACGGTGAGTCCGCGCCGGGGACTCAAAAATACCGGCGACATCTGGGCATTTGGAAGGATGCCACGGCTGACAGCCAGCATAAAACCGCTTATGCAGTTACTCATATTTTTTCAACACCTAATGATAAGAAAAAATATACCGATTTACTCTTTATAGAAGAAAATATGACGATAGATGGTCTTCCAGAGGAAATTAAAAATATGCTGGATGAAAATTTATTACATAAATAGAATGTATTTCATGACATAAAAATGGGGCATATCATTCAAATCTGCAAATGATATGCCCCGTTTTTATGTCCAAATTAAGCCGTCATGAGGAGTTGTTTCTGTCACTCCCGGAAAATACATAAATGTTTACACATATCCGGAAACTGCATCTGTCTGCTGATATCTTCCCAGTGTTTGAAATCTTTGGTGCGCATTCCTTTATAGCTGGCATCTCCAAAAGAATCATAAAACAGATACATCCAGCCATCTTCTTCGATCAGAAGAGGACCTTCTGTCCGGAAAGCAGTCAGTAAAGGGGAGATGTCTTCATAAGGACCGGTAATATCACGGGAACGCGCAGTCCGAATGGCAGCATAGTGTGTGCCGGGCGCATTGTGTCCGCGCTCGTCTTTAAATGCCATATAATAGAAACCGTCATAATAGTGGATGGAAGCATCGATCACCTGATATCCGGGATCAAATAATTTTTGGGCGGGTGTGAAGGTTTCAAAATCCTCTGTGTGACAATACCAGATCCGATTGGAGATCCGTTTGTCTGTATTCAGGGAATAAAAACTGGTGGACCAAAACAGCATCCAGGCATTGCGTTTGCGGTCAAAACAAAGTTCCGGCGCCCAGCAGTTGCAGACATCTTCATTGTCGCCCATGACTTTCAGATGTTTGACGTCTTCCCAGTGGATCAGATCCCGGGAAGTGCTGTATCCCAGGGTGTTGCTGTACCAGTTATTGGTAAAAAACAGCCGGTAGATGCCCTGAGCATCTTTCAGGATATAAGGATCACGGATAATGTTCCCAAGAGGACGAAGATCCAGAACCGGCCGGTTCTGATTGCAGTCCTTAAAATGGAACAGATCTTCCCCTTTTGCAATGCGCAATGTTTGATCCTGATCAAAAAAGTAAGACATTGTATACATTTACATTTCCTCCATCAAAGATTTATTTTTTGTTTTCCAGACCCCGGATCGGAAACGCAGCCCGAAACAGATGCTGCGGCACAGCCAGTCGGAGAGCATTGCCACCCAGACGCCGAGTACGCCCATGTGGAAATAAATTCCCAGAATATAGCTGAAACCGACGCGCCAGATCCACATGGAAAGAATGGAAACGACCATGGGATATTTCACATCTGCAGCGGCGCGGAGCGTATTGGTAAGCATGAAAGATTCCGGATATAAAAAGATGGCTCCGATGCTGTGAACCCGGATCAGCAGTGTGGCTGTCTGCAGAGTTTCCGGTGTCAGACTGTAAAGGGGCAGAAGGTACGGACAGGCAAAGAACATGATCAGGTTGGTTGCTGCCAGAATCCCGTGTGACAAAAGCAGCAGTTTTTTTGTGTAGGAAACAGCCAGGTCATATGCGCCTGCCCCGATGCACTGTCCGGAAATGGTAATCATAGCTGTGCCGATGGCAGCAGCCGGAATCAAAGCAAACTGGGACAGGGAGTTGGAAACGGCATTTGCAGTGGTGGCGCTTGTCCCAAATCCTGCAACCACACTCAGCACCAGCAATTTTCCAATCTGGAAAATACTGGTCTCAATGCTGCTTGGAACCCCGATATACAACAGTTTTCGTATGATCCCCGTATCAAACTGCAAAGAATAAGTTTTCAGTGTGATCAATTGATCTGGACGGCGCAGCATCAGAAGCAGAAAGGCTGCGGCAAACATACGGGAAATCAAAGAAGAAATGGCAACTCCTGAAGCCCCCATGTGAAAACAAAAAACCAGCAGAGCATTTCCGCAGACATTCAAAAGGTTCATGACGAGAGATGCCGTCATGGAAATTTTGGAGTTTCCCATGGCACGGAAAATGGCGGCGCAGGAATTGTAAATGGCAAGAAACGGATAAGAAAAAGCCAGGATAAAAAAATAGATCCTTGCATGTCCCATCACGTCAGGAGCTATATTTCCGAAGATGAAATGTAAAAGCCAGTAGTTTCCAAGCAGCGCGATCGCTGTCATGAGAAGCGAAAGTGACGTTGTTGATAAAAGAAGCTGCTGGGCGCTTTTTAAAGCATCCGAATAACTCTTTGCCCCCAGATGTTGAGAAATGATAACGGAGCCGCCGGTGGTAAGCGCGACAAACAGGACAATGAGCAATACATTGAGCGAGTCCACGAGTGATACGCCGGAAACCGCAGCCTCACCTGCGCTGGCAACCATCATGGTGTCAGCCATTCCTACAAAAATACCAAGAAATTGTTCCACGATCAGTGGGAGGATCAATGCGCGCAGCTGCTTTCCGGTAAAAAGCGGCAGGTTGTCAGAAGACATGATATACACCTCCAGTCCATCTTTGTTTTTATCAGTGTACTATAAGAAAAAGTGAAACAATAACATATTTGTTAGAAGAGTAACAGAAAAAACATCACTTCCGAAATCCTGTGGATTTTTCAAATTTTGTCTAGTAAAATCAAAGAAAATTGAAAAACCGACAAGATGCAGGAGGGTGCAAAGTGAAGTATAAACAGAATTGGGAAGAGACGAAAGAAAAATTCAGAAACTACTGGAAACATCAGAATACCGGACGTCCGCTGATGATCGTCGTGGCAGAAAAAGAAGGGGCGGCGCCGCTTCCGGAGGAATTGCGGTCCAAGGATATGGAGGATAAATACATGAATCCGGAGCGTATGGTCGCAAGCTATCGGCACTGGTGCGAAAATCATGAGTTTTTGGGAGAAAGTTTCCCGAATATGAGCGCAGACTTCGGTCCGGGATCGATTGCTGCTTATCTGGGATCAGATATTGAATTTCAGGATCGTACGGTTTGGTTTACAGAATGTGTGGAAGACTGGGAAGAAGAAGGTCCATTGAAGTTTGACCCGGAAAATGCATGGTTCCAAAAACATATGGAAGTCGTAAAGAAGTGCAGGGAGCTTGCAGGGGATGATTTTTATGTTGCGATTCCGGACCTGATGGAAAACGTGGATATTCTTGCTTCTTTGCGGGGAGCTCAGAATACGATTTTTGATCTGATCGATGAGCCGGAAGAGATGGAAAAGAGGATCCAGGAAGTGACCGATGTTTATTTTGAATATTATGACCGATTTTATGATCTGGTGAAAGATTCAAAAGATGATTCTTCCTGCTATACGGTGTTCCAGATCTGGGGAGAAGGAAAAACTGCCAAACTGCAGTGTGATTTTTCCGCTATGATGTCCCCGACGCAATATCGGGAATTTATCGTAGATTCTCTGAGACAGCAGGCAAAGAAACTGGACAATGTTCTGTATCATCTGGATGGACCGGATGCGATCAAGCACGTAGATGCACTGATGGAGATCGAAGAAATCGATGCGCTGCAGTGGACCAGCGGAGATCATGGACCGGATGGGACACTGGAAGACTGGTATGAAATTTATGACAAGGCAAGAAGAGCCGGAAAATCTCTGTGGATCAAGGTTTATACAGGAACGGTAGACGACTGGATTCGCAATGTGGATCGGCTGGTACAAAGATATGGTTCCCACAGTATGCTGCTTTACTTCAATCCGATGTCTATGGCAGACGCCAAGAAACTGATGGCTTATGCAGAAGAGCATTGGAAAGATGTAAAAGGGACATTCGAATGTTAATCAGATGGAGGAAAAGAGCATGAAACAGGCAGTGATCATACAGCCATTGATTGAAAATAACAGAATTCAGCTGGGAATTTCCTACATAGAACGTGCGTTAAAGGATGTAGGATATGAAATTTCCGGTGTCACAGAAGAACCTGGAAATGATTACCGGGAACTGGAAGGCATTAAGATTTATGTGGGAAATCGAGAAGAATCTGCATATTTGAAAGATCTGGAAGACCGGGGATTGCTGATCTACCATAAAGAAATTCCGGCGGAGGAAGGCTTTTATCTGAACGTGACAGCTCCAAAACTGTGCATTGTTTCAGGAGGGGATGCAACAGGGGCGCTTTACGGATGTCTGGAACTGGCAGAGCGTATCCGCAAAGAGGGCAAGATTCCGGAAGTACTGGCATTTCAGGATGCGCCGGTCTACCGGTTAAGAGGACCGGTCATCGGACTTCAGAAAACAAAACTGGAGCCGCCGCGTCTGACGTATGAATATCCGGTGACTCCGGGACGATTCCCATGGTTCTATGACAAAAAATTATGGCAGGAATATCTGGACATGATGCTGGAAGACAGATGCAATGTCTTATATATCTGGAGCGGACATCCATTTTCTTCCTTTGTAAAAGTTCCGGATTATCCGGAAGCGCTGGAAGTGACGGAGGAAGAGTTCCAGAAAAACAGGGAAGTGTTTGAATGGCTGACAAAAGAGGCCGACCGAAGAGGAATCTGGGTGGTTTTAAAATTCTACAGCATCCATATTCCGCTGCCATTTGCAGAGAAGCATCATCTGGAACTTCTGCAGAGTTCCATCAATCCTCTGGTGGCAGATTATACCTACAAGTCCATCATTGAATTTATCAAAAGCTTTCCTCATATCGGACTTATGGTATGTCTTGGAGAGGCGCTTCGAGGAGATCAGAATAAGGAAGACTGGTTCTTAAAAACCATCATTCCGGCAGTCAATGAAGGAATCCGTCAGGCAGACTTAAAGGAAATTCCGCCGCTGATCTTACGGGGACACGACTGTAAAGCCGAGGATATCATGCATAAGGCTGTGAAAGAATATTCGAATTTGTATACACAATGGAAATTTAACGGAGAGAGCCTGACTTCTTATTATCCTGTGGGGAACTGGCAGAAAAAGCACAACGAAATGACAGTACACGGTCAGACACATATTATGAATGTTCATGTTCTGGCAAATCTGGAACCATTCCGTTTTGCGGCTCCCGGATTTATCCAGAAGTGTATGCAGACAGGCATGCATCGTCTGGGTACAAGCGGGCTGCATCTGTATCCGTTATTTTTCTGGGACTGGCCATATGCGGCAGATAAGACAAACCCGCGTATCAAACAGGTAGACCGGGACTGGATGTGGTATAAAGCGTGGATGCGTTATGCATGGAATCCAGATTATGAGGAGAAGACAGAACGAGAATACTGGATCGGGCAGCTGGATGCATTTTTCGGATGCGGAAGAGAGGCAGGAGCACATATTCTCAATGCACTGGAGCAGATCGGGGAATGTGCGCCGCGTATTTTGAGACGGATCGGAATTACCGAGGGAAATCGACAGACGATGTCCCTTGGAATGACAATGAGCCAGCTTACCAATGTAAAAAAATACCGTCCGAATTATGAATTATGGAAATCTGTATCCACCCCGGGAGAGCAGCCGGACGAATATGTACAGAGAGAATTAAAAGGGGAACGGCATTTTGGAGAGACTCCTGTGGATATGACAGCAGATGTCTTAAGATTTTCGGCAGAAGCAGTACGGGAAATTTACAAGGCAAAAGATCAGGTTACCTGCAACTTAGAAGAATTTGAGCGCTACATTACGGATATTGAAGCAATTCGGATGATTTGTGAAGTTTATGCGAAAAAAGTAGATGCGGCAGTGAAAGTTTTGACGTATAAATATACAATGAACGAAGAATTAAAAGGAGATTTGTCGCTTCTTGAAGATGCAGCAGAAGATTTGAAAGAAAGTCTGGATATTTACAGATGTCTCGCAGAACTGACAGAGAAGACCTATCTGTATGCAAACAGTATGCAGACCCCTCAGAGAAAAATCCCATTCCCGAATGGGGAAACTTATGGACACTGGAGTCAGTGCCTGCCCGAGTATGAAAAAGAATATCAGGCATTTATTCAGCATGTAGAAGAAATGAAACAGGGGATCTTCCCGAAAGAAGAAACCGATGACGAGCAGATCGAACCTCTGAAAAATAGTGAATTTCACTTATTGTCGGATAACTGTGAAACATATATAATAGAAAAGGGAGCAAGTGTTTTTACCGATTATGAGTCGCCGATCCAGAATACGGCGCAGGAAGTAGCCGGATTGACCGGAATCCGATTTGGACTGGGTGAGGCCATTGAAAGCGGTGTCACCGTGAAAGTCGAATTAAAAGAGGACAGCCTGATCCTGGTCGGATATATGAATGCGAAAGGCGTAGAATGGCTGCAGGTTCCGGATCTGGAGACGAACACGCATGCAGATGACCGAGGCGGACTGGCGGTTGTATATGGTTCGGCGATCTATGCAGAAGGCTGCCCGCTGATCAATGTTCATGCTTTCCGTTATGAAAAGGGAACTCATGAGATCTACATGGGAACCGGCGGGGATACAATTGTCGGAATTGTTCCGATAGATGCACCGATCAAAGTGCGAAATGCAGGATTATCCGACAACAGTCTGGATAAACTGGATTGGCTGTATCAATAGAGAAAAGTGTGTATAGGGAGCGATGTAGAATCACAGCGTTCCCTATCCGTCTGTCTGGAAGTGGGCAAAATCTGTTACAGGTAGGGAGAAAAAACGTGAGAAAAAGAGTTTGGAAAAGTATAGAAAATTACACATTGACGAAAAAAATCCTGGTTGCATTTTTGATCGTTACCATTCCGTTGACAACAGTTTTGTTTGGAGTAACCGCATACAGTCAGAATGTCATTCAAAAAGAAGTCAGCAGATCCAATCAGACGCTTCTGGACAGTTGTATCCGTCAGATCGACACAAGACTTCAGGAAGCAGATGCTTATCTGGATAAAGTAAAATTTCGGTCATCGTCTGAGATTTCCTGGAGTTACGCGGATGAGACAGAGTATATTCTGATGCTGCAGACGCTGAGAAATCAGCTGCGCAGGGATCTGGTGTCAGCGTCTCCGGCAGATGCTTTGTTCATTTATGATTCTGCACGACAGCGAGTGATCACGACAGAATCAGAACTTGGAGAAAAACTTTCCAAAGAGGCGCTTTTCGGGCATGTTCAAAAGTTCGGACCATCGAAATCTTCCTGGCAGGTTCAGAAAGAAGATGCAGGCATGCTCATCTATAAAACCATTTATGTAAAAAGTAATATTTATATCGGAGTGATTTTTAAAGATTCCCGTCTGATGCCGGAATTAAATACGTTGGAAGAATATTCGAGTATACAGCTTCTGACCAATCAGGAGGCAGATGAAATCAGACAGAAAGAAAAGGGAGAGTATCTGGTCATTTCAGAAAAATCCAGACAGGCGCCTTTGCAGATCCGCCTGCAGATTTCCAAAAAGGCAATTTTAAAACCGTTGTATGTCATGAAAAAAATCCAGTATATTATGCCGGTATTGATTCTGGAAGTGGCGCTTTTGTATATCGGAATGCTGAAAAAAGCGGTTGTGAAGCCGATCAAAGTGTTAGAGAATGCCATGCAGCAAGTGGGAAAGGGAGATTGGGATATACGGATCGAAGAAGAATGGAAAGGCGAATTTTCCAGTATTGTCCATGGGTTTAATGATATGGTGGAGCATATCCACAATTTAAAAATTGATACATACGACAAAAAGATCCAGCTGCAAAAAGCAGAATACCGGTATCTTCAGATGCAGATCAATCCGCATTTTTATATCAATACGTTA
>OLQY01001752.1_pt1 | contig 16778 bp, 20 predicted proteins | sample 1672851 | NCBI WGS metagenome assembly OLQY01 (sample SAMEA3136730, study PRJEB25190) | human gut metagenome | reverse complement strand
TTGGTTAAGAATAGTATCAATAGCCAAACTAGTCTTACCAGTCTTACGGTCACCGATAATCAATTCACGCTGACCACGACCAATTGGAACTAAGGCATCGATAGCTTTAATACCAGTTTGAAGTGGTTGCTTAACTGATTGACGGTCCATAACACCTGGAGCTTTAGCTTCGATAGGACGAGTCTTATCAGCTTTGATTTCACCCTCACCGTCAACAGGTTGACCTAATGGGTTAACTACTCTACCAATTAAGGCGTCACCAACAGGAACTTCCATGATTCGACCAGTTCTTTGAACACGGTCACCTTCACGAATGTTGTCAAATTGACCCAAAATAATGATACCAACATCGTTGGATTCAAGGTTTTGAGCGATACCGTATGAACCGTTATCAAATTTTAACAATTCACCGGCCAATACATCGTTAAGTCCGTGAGCTCGGGCGATACCATCACCAACGTAAGTTACAACACCAACTTCGTTAATGTCGAGCTTATCATCGTAATGTTCAAGTTGTTGCTTGATCAAGGAGCTAATTTCTTCCGCTTTAATGCTCAATGGTTTCACCTCTTTTAATTTTTATCAATTATTTGCGCACGGATCTTCTTCAGTCTATTTTTAACTGATCCATCAATCACGCGGTCCTTCACTTGGAGGACTACGCCGCCTAATATACTTGGATCAACTTTATTCTCAAGACGCACAGCGTTTAAATCATACTTTTTAGCATAACTATCACCTAAACGCTTAAGTTGATCATCATCCAGTTTAACTGCAGTAGTTGCAGTACCAGCTGCGATCTTCTTTTCATCGTCATAAAGTAAAGCAAATTCATCGATAATATCGATTAAATCAGCAAAGCGGTTATATTCAAGTAACAAATTCAAAAAGCCTTGTACTTCATCTGAAAAATCTTTTTCAACTGCAGTTAAAAGAGACTTTTTATCTTTACTACTTAAAATAGGATCGCTAAGGACACTGATGAATTTAGGATTGGCAACTGCTGCCTTTTTCAATTCCATCATTTCATCGTAAACAGTATCCAGTACTTTATTATCTTGCGCATAACCGAACAAAGCAGTACCGTAACGTGCAGCTATTTCTTCTCTACTTAAAGCCATTAATCATCCAACCCCTTAATAAATTGGTCGACTAAATCTTTTTGGTCTTCAGCAGATAAATTCTTAGCAATAACTTTTTCGGCAATTGCTACAGAAATATCAGCTACTTGATCACGTGCGGCATTTAAAGCATCTGATTTAGCCTTAGCAGCTTCTTCATTTGCTTTCTTACGAATTGCTGCAGCGTCTTCGTTTGCACTAGCTACGATTTCCTTGCCTGTGTTTTGCGCATTAGTTTTAGCGTCAGAGAGAATCTGTGTTGCTTCTTGTCTTGAGTTCTTCAAGGCAGCTTCACGCTCATTAGCAAGCGTTTCAGCCTTTTTACGATCACTTGCAGCTGAATCCAAGTCATTAATAACTTTTTGCCGCCGCTTTTCCATCATATCTGATACTGGACCCCAAGCGTAATGCTTGACCAATAACAGCAAGATGGCAAAACAAATTAAATACCAAATAGCATTACCTAGGTAAATATGATGTGAGGCTGCAAATAATGTTTGAATAGTCATTTACTGCCCTTCTCTCTTTAAACTTAAATCCTTCAAACAGAAAAACCTTATTAAAGGAAAAGAATTAAGAAGGCAACAACAATAGACAAAATAGGAACGGCTTCGATCAAACCAACACCAATGAACATTGTTGCTCTTAAATTACCTGCACTTTCAGGTTGGCGAGCCATACCTTCAAGAGTCTTTGAAATAACTTTACCGTTACCAAGTGATGCAGCCAATGCTGCTAAACCAGCTGCGATAGAAGCAGCGAGATATTTAAAAGCTTCTGCCATAAATTTATACCTCCGAAAAATTATTCTGTAGTAACTTTTTTACCAATGTAAACCATTGACAGAGTTACGAAAACATATGCCTGGATAGAGCCAATGAAGACAGAGAAACCTTGCCAAATCATGGCTAATGGAGCTGCTAGAATCAACGTAAATGGTCCGCCAGCATGTGCTAGATCATTACCAATTAAAGTTAGCAAAACTTCACCAGCATATATATTCCCATAAAGACGCAATGATAAGGTTAAGAAGTTGGTGAACTCTTCAATTAAATTAATTGGAAGCATAAAACCAACTGGTTGCGTATAATTCTTTAAATATCCGCCAACACCAAATCTTTGTACGCCGAATGTGAACGATAGAAGCAAGGTCATCATTGCAAACGACATTGTCGCTACTGGATCGGCAGTTGGTGATTTTACAAACACCCAATCATCAACTTTGACTTCTAGGAACATACCCAATTGGTTCATGAACCAGATGAAAAGGAACAATACAAAAGCATATAAAGACAAGTGGTTTTGAGCATCTACGTCGCTGACGTTATCTTTTACAATACCGTTAGTAAATTCAAGCAAATACTCAAGTACATTTTGTCTTTTATTTGGCTTTAGTTCGACTTTTCGTGCAAGCCAAAAGCAGATAAAGAAAACTGTCAAAGCCATTAGCGTTGAACCAATGATCCCAGTAAGATCAAAATTCAAGCCCATGAATTTAAAAACAAATGATTTCTCCATTACTTCGTGACCTCCCTTCTCGTGTTGAATAAAACTCGAACACGTAAATCATCTTAACACCAAATATCTTCTTTGTGTAACATGAAAGCGCATTAGAGAAAATATTTTTCAGAAAAAGGAAGTTTACTTAGTACCGAAGAGTCTGTCACCGGCATCTCCCAAACCTGGGAAGATATAACCGTTATCCATTAACTTCTCGTCTTCTGCTGCAGCATAGATATCAACGTCAGGGTTTTCCTTCTGAACAGCCTTGATACCTTCTGGAGCTGCTACTAAAACTGCTAACTTAATTTCTTTAACGCCACGCTTCTTTAATGCAGCAATAGCGTCATTAGCAGATCCACCAGTTGCAAGCATTGGATCAACAACTAAACATTCACGTTCAGCGATGTCCTTTGGAGCCTTGAAGAAGTATTCATGTGGTTTCAAAGTCTTTTCATCACGGTACATACCGATAACCGCAATTTTAGCTGATGGAACCATCTCAAGAACACCGTTAAGCATCCCCATACCGGCACGTAAAATTGGCACGATTGTCAATTTCTTACCGGCGATTTCTTTTTGAACTGTCTTACCCATTGGTGTCTCAATTTCGACATCTTCAAGTGGCAAGTCTCTAGTGATTTCATAGGTCATCAGACCACCAATTTCACCAACAATTCTACGGAATTCGTTTGAACCCGTATCCTTGCGACGAATAATTGTCAATTTGTGTTGAATCAATGGGTGATCCAAAACTACGAACTTTCCCATATATACCTCCTATTAACAAATAACATAACTCACTAAACATTTTAATCAAAAACGCAAAGGGTTTAAAGCCCTTTGCGTTTTATTTTTTATTTATTCAAATGATGTCCGCCCGCTGCTTTGTTAAGACGGTTCATGTAAGCTAAACTTTCTTCACCTTCATTGAAGCCTTGTACATAAATGGTTTCAATGTTGTCTTTGTCATCGAAATAGCGCAATGCACCAAATAAATTATGATCAGCGTCAACTAAGTTTTCACCTAAATCAAATTTATTGTCATCGCTTAAATCGATTTTAGCTAAAATTGAACCTAAAGCAGCTACACCAGTTTTTTCGTTAAAATCAATTTTGGCAAAATCAGCTGGATTATCAACTACGATTACAGGTTCACTTGGAGCATAGTGACGATACTTCATGCCTGGTGCTTTCGGCACATCTTTATCTGAAACCTTGCCTGTGTTGATTAAAACTTTTTCGCCTAAAACTTTGCTCAATTCTTCTGGCGTAATTTCACCAGGACGAAGCACGATTGGTGTTTTAACAGACAAATCGATAATCGTTGATTCAAGTCCAACACGAGTGGGACCGCCATCGATAATACCGGCAATTTTACCCTTTAAATCATGATATACGTGTTCAGCCGTAGTAGGACTTGGCTTAGTTGACGTGTTAGCAGAAGGTCCTACAATTGGGTAACCCAATTTAGCAATCAAATCGTGAGTCAATTGATCGTCTGGGCAACGAAAAGCAACGGTCTTAAGACCGCCGGTTACAGCATCAGGAAGTGTACCTGGTTTTACAAACAAAAGAAGAGTCAAAGGACCTGGCCAGAAGTGCTTAATTAGCGTTTTAGCCCGTTCTGGAACCTCTTTAGCGTAGCGTTCCATCATCTTTTCATCAGAAATCGTTACAATCAAAGGATTATCGCTAGGACGACCCTTAGCTGCATAAACACCTTTAACTGATTTTTCATTGGTTGCAATCGCACCTAAGCCATAAACAGTTTCTGTAGGGAAAGCAACTAATTCACCCTTGGCCAATAGCTTAACGGCTTCATCAAGTTGATCCTTTTTAAAAATCTTTGTTTCCATTTCTATTTTTGCCACCTTCCATGAACCATGCGTGGCTTGCCGGCCATATCTTTTCTAAATTCAATCTCAAAATCAGGCAATTCTTTGGCAAATAATTCTTTCAATTGTTCTTCTTCATTAAAGCCAAATTCTAAGAAAAATTCACCGTGACTATTTAAGTGGTCACGAACTTGTTTGGCAAACTTCTTGTAAAAGTCTAATCCATCTTTACCAGCAAACAGAGCTTCTTTAGGCTCATTTTGCAAGACATTCTTATCCATGTCTTTCTTCTCATTTGTCTTGATATATGGTGGATTAGAAATGATTTTGTCGAACTTTTCAAGACCAATTAATACATTAGCTTTACGGGTAGTGACGTCAAGATCATAGTTTAAAAAGTTTTCTTCACTTGTTCTTAAAGCACTATCAGTAATATCACTAGCATAAAGGGTCAGATCCTTGATTCCCTTCTTTTCTGCTTCTTTAGCAAGAGCAACGGTAATGCAACCAGAGCCGGTACCTAAATCAAGCACCTTATCACCACTTTTAAGTGACTTTAATGCCCATTCAACCAACTCTTCGGTTTCAAAACGAGGAATCAATACGCCGCGCTGCACCATGATTTTGTAGCCTAAAAACCAAGCGTAACCCAAAATGTATTGTGGTGAAACGCCTCTAGCCAGCTTCTTAATGTCTTTATTGGCTTGCTTGACTTGATCTTCTGACAAAACCATGTCTTGCTTTAATTCAAACTCGCTAGGAGTCAAATTAAGACGCTCAGCCAAAACAAAATCAATATCCTCTGGTCGAACATCTTCGGCAGCCTCTCCTGCCTTAATTCTGATTTGCTTTAAAGTCAACTTAGGCATTTTTATCAGCCAACTCCTCCAATTGCTTAGTTTGATTGTAAAGAATCAATGCATCGATAATTTCGTCAAGTTCACCGTTCATTACACGGTCAAGCTTATTAATAGTCAAACCAATACGGTGGTCGGTAACTCTGTTTTGTGGGTAGTTGTAGGTTCTAATTCTTTCTGAACGGTCACCAGTACCTACAGCATTCTTACGTTTTGCATCATATTTAGCTTGGTTTTGACTTTCGTAGTAGTCATAAACACGTGATTTCAAAATTTGCATAGCTTTTTCACGGTTTTGTTGCTGACTACGTTGATCCTGCATGGCAACTACGATACCAGTTGGAAGGTGAGTCATACGAACGGCACTTGAAGTCTTGTTAATGTGCTGACCACCGGCACCACTTGAACGGTAAACATCGACACGAATATCCTTTGGATCGATATCAATATCTACTTGCTCGTATTCAGGCATAACAGCAACAGTAGCAGTTGAAGTATGAACACGACCTTGTGATTCGGTTACTGGGATACGTTGAACACGGTGTGCACCATTTTCATACTTTAATTTTGAGTAAACTTTGTCACCAGTGATCATAATAGCTACACGCTTATAACCACCAACTTCAGTTGGTTCAGAATCAATCAATGAAACCTTCCAGCCTTGTCTTTCAGCGTATTTTTCATACATTCTAAGAAGATCGCCTGCAAACAATGAAGCTTCGTCACCACCGGCTGCACCACGAATTTCCATGATAATATCCTTATCATCATTAGGATCTTTAGGCAGCATCAAAATCTTGATTTGATCTTCCAATTCAGGAATTTCTTTTTCGATTTCTGAATTTTCTTCTTTAGCCATTTCGATCAAATCTTCATCAGATTCATTAGCGATGATCTTCTTGTTGTCTTCTAATTCCTTTTTATCTTGCTTATACTTCTTGTATTTTTGTACAACTTCACGCAAGTCGGCTTCTTCCTTGGAAATTTCCATGTAACGCTTAGTATCGTTAATAACTTCAGGATCGGCCATCATTTCTTGCAGTTCTTCATAGTGGGCTACTAAACCCTCTAATTGAGCCATAACGTTATCCATAAACTAATTTTCCTCTCTATCTCTTGCTACCTGGGTGAAAATAGTGATAACGACAAACAGGATAGTAACTCTCGTCACCACCGATTTGTACTTGTTCACCTTCATATACAGGTTTGCCATTATTTACTCTCAAATTCATTGTTGCCTTATGCCCGCAATAATGACAAATAGTCTTCATTTCCTCTATTTTATCAGCAAAAATCAATAAATTCTCGCTGCCTTCGAACAAATGATTTTGGAAATCATTCTTAAGACCAAAAGTCATCACAGGTATATTGAAATCATCAACAATTTTAGCGCATTCTAAGACATGATGTCTCTTTAAAAACTGAGCTTCATCAATTAAAACGCAAGCTAGTTTTCCATCACCATCAGCTAAGTCATGATCGTTCATTTTTTTGATATATTCGAACAAATTCATTTCACTGGTAATTGGAATTGCTTTTCGATGAAGGCCAATTCTTGAAGCAACCGTACCAACGCCGCTACGATTATCCAGGCCGCTAGTCATTAAAGCAATCCTACGTCCTTGTGCTTCATAATTGTGCGCTACCTTTAATATTTCAATCGTCTTGCCACTGCTCATTGCACCATAACGAAAAAATAATTGCGCCACTTCTGTCCTCCCCTTTGCTCAAAAAAGTCTTTGCTTTAATAGTATAGTGGAAAAATAAAATTTGTGCAGTCAAATAGATGGTAAAACTCGTTTTCTATGCTAAACTAAAACATAGTTTTAAAGTGAGGGATGTACATGAGTTTTAAATCAGGAGTCGCTAAAGTCGCCGGAAAATCTAGTTACTGGTTTTTGCATAACGTCATGAAAGGCGGTACTAGTTTTCCTGGAAAATTAGCGATGAAAATCGATCCAAACGTGCTGAATTCTTTAGCTAAAGGCTATGAAACCGTCATTGTTACTGGTACTAATGGCAAGACCATGACCACAGCTTTGATCGTTGAAGCCTTGAAGAAAAAATATGGTGATGTTTTAACCAACCCATCTGGTTCCAACATGCAACAAGGAATCGTCACAGCATTTTTAGCACATAAGCACAAACGCGTTAAGCGCAAGATTGCTGTGCTTGAAGTAGACGAAGCAAACGTTAAGATGGTAACCAAGCTGCTTCACCCTAGCGTCTTTGTTTTGACCAATATTTTCCGTGATCAAATGGACCGTTATGGTGAAATTTATACTACTTATGAAAAGATCGTAAATGGGATTAAGTTAGCACCAGATGCAACAATTATTGCTAACGGTGATGCCAGCATCTTTTCATCAGTTAAGTTGCCTAACAAAAAGATTTTCTATGGTTTCAAGTTGCCTGATGACAAGCCAGAAAATGACTTTAAGGCAGCTGTTAACACAGATGGTGTGCTTTGTCCTAAATGCGATCACATCTTGCACTACCATGAAAGAATTTACGCTAACTTAGGCGATTTCTTCTGCCCTAACTGTGGCTACCATCGTCCTGATTTAACCTTTACAGTTAACAAGATTATTGAGCAAACGCCTAACAGCCTAAAGTTCCAAATGGGCAACAAAGACTACTCAATCAACATCGGTGGTACTTACAACATCTACAATGCTTTAGCTGCTTACTCAGTTGCTCGTCACTTTGGTTTGACTGAAGCTGAGGTTGCACAAGCCTTTGCAGAAAACAAGCGTATCTTCGGTCGTCAAGAATTAATCCACTATGGTGGTAAAGACATCGACTTGATCTTAGTTAAAAACCCTGTTGGTCTTGATGAAGTTTTGCATATGCTTAATACCGAAAAAGATGACTACTCATTAGTCGCTTTACTTAATGCCAACCATGCGGATGGTATTGATACTTCTTGGATTTGGGATGCTGATTTCGAAGGATTAGATTGTAGCAAGATCAAGAAAGTACTTGTTGGTGGTCAACGTTGGCACGACATGGGCTTTAGACTTGAAATTGCTGGATTTGATCCTGGTGCAATGAACATCAATCCTGACGATGACAGCTTGATTGAAGAAATTAAGAAATTACCAACTAAGAAAGTTTACATTCTTTCCACTTATACTGCTATGCTTGCCTTACGTAAGACCATGGCTGAAAAGAAAATTATCAAAGCTGGTATGTAAAACTAAACGATCCATAATGTTTATGGATCGTTTTTTTGTATCAAAAAAGCTGGATCAAATCGATCCAGCCTTTGATTATTCATTCATCCTTATTGGGATATTGGGGCTCGAACCGCATCCCTTTTAATGCCAATAATCGCGCGGATTCTCAACGCTTCTAAAAATGTTGCACCGAATAGTGCACCTAATTCTATAATTGTTACTCATGAAACTCTATTATTTACTCAAGATTCCATATATTCTGCAAACCTTTTAGCCGTCTCTTCCTTTCTTGATTTAGTAACGTGAGTATAAATATTCATAGTTGTTTGAATACTTGCATGCCCTAACCGTTCTTTTACATCTTCCATTTTCGCGCCTGCTTCAAAAAGTAAACTAGCGTGAGTATGCCTAAAACCATGAACCTTTATATGTCTTAAATGATAATGTTTACAGATTGAATTATTCCATTGAGTAGGTTTAGACGGTTCGGTTATTCCATTATTAATAGTGGGAAAAACTAAATTATTATCACTTAAGAAGTTGTAACCAAGTTTCAGCATCTTCTTTTGTTGAATTAAGCGCCACTGTTTAAGGTATTTCATAGTTTGGCTATCCATGTCTAAGGTCCTAACACCGTTTTTAGTTTTAGGGCTATCTGAAATATATAAGCGGTTATCTATTCCTTGTGTTACGGTTTTATCAACTTTAATCGTGCTATGTAAGAAATTAATATCACTCCATTTTAAAGCTAATGCTTCCCCTTTTCTCATACCCGAATAACTTAATATTCTAAAGTAAATGAAATATTGATAATTCAATTTCTTAGCATCTTCAAGAAACAAATTTAATTCTTCTTTGCTATAAAAATCCGTAAATTCTTTAGGTTCAAACTTTGCTTTAGGTCTAATAACCTTTTCCATTGGATTAGATTTAACAAGACCCAAATTAATAGCATAGTTAATAACATTGTTAGTGTATCGAATGAACCTTTTAAAAATACGTGGGCATTCATCAAACCAAACATTTACAACCTTTTGGCATTCATACACTGATAACTTATCTAGGGATGCATCCCCTAAATGGTTAAGAATATGATCATCAAAATACCGCATAGTTGTAGCATACGTGCTTTCTTTTACCGTTGTTTGATATGATTTTTTCCATAAGTTAAATGCATCTTTGAAGCGAATGTGTTTCTCTTCATTAGGATTGTATTCGCCCTTAGTAATTTTTAACTGATATTCTAAATAGGTTTCTTGGGCTTCTTGTAAACTCTTGAAACCTTTTCTTCTTATCATTGCCGATCTACCAGTTAAAGCATCTTTACCTAAATAGATAGTAAATCTAAAACGTTTTTTGCCACCCTTAGTTAAATATTGTTTTATATCATTATTCATACTAAATATTCCTTTGATAAATAAGCGCAAACAAGCTAATCAAAGATATTTAAATTTTAAGAGTTTCAGCATTAACGGAATAAACGCTATAAACTTCCATATTTAGGGATGCATCATGAACTTGGTTTTATTGCTGATTTTTATCTTCTTTCTTAGATTCAGCATCAAGAATATTCATTTTAGATTTAACTTCTGAAATTAGATATTGAATAAAATCTTGATATATCTTCAATGAACTTATAACCCTTGCTGAATCTTTGGAATATTTAAGATCATCAAGCATAGAATCATGTAAATTAGATTCCATTCTTTTATTTAGAATATTGGCATTCTTTAACGATCTGTCCCATTCATTAAGTAAGCTAGAATTAGAATCTTCCAAATAATAGGAATCTTCAAACCATTTTCCTAACACGGTTAATCTTGATTTATTAATTACATTTAGTTCAAAACTTACATGATAATAAAGAATGGTGTTTAATTCGTCCTCATCCTCTACCATTCTTTTACTCAACATTAAAATAGAATCATTTTCGAAAAGAAAACTATAAATCTTCTTCAATAATTTTGCTAATTCTTCATTTAAAACAGGGATTTCTTGCTTTTCTATAACTGTTTCACCGCATAAGTTAAGATATGCTTTTAAATTAGATTTATCTATGTACAAGAAATTATGTAAGACTATAGAGAGCTTATTTTCTTCTGCTTCACCATTAATAAAACTATCAGCTAATCTTAAATTGACTTCATCAAGAACAATATTTTCAATTTCTTCTTTAGAATAGCCTGCACCTTGAATATAAGATAATGGAACATCAAAGAATTTAGCTAATGCATCATAATATTTAGTAGGTATAGGTGTTTGCCCAACTTCCCACCTTGAAATAGTCGCTTGGCTAACTTTTTTAACTTTTCCGTTGTTATCTAATACCGCATAGTCTTTATATTCTCTTATGAAATTGTTAAAAGCTTTTGCAAATTCTTTTTGTGAAAGCTTTTTTGCTTTTCTCAATTCCTTTAGCCTATTTTTCAAATTATTCACCTCTATTCATAACTCAATTATACATAAAATAACGCAATATAACTAAAATATTAATAATTTGCGTAAAATATTGTTGATTTAACACCATAAATAAGCTAATATAATGGTGAATCAAGTAAAATATACAAAATGTGTGTATTTAGAGGTGAGAATATGACAAAACAACTATTAACTTTTAAGGAAGCTAATGAATATCTAGGATTCAAATCCCCTGCATCTTTGAGAGAATGCATTAATCAAGGTTTACCGTTCGTTAAAGTTGCTAATTCTAAGAAAATCGACATTGACGACCTTAAAGCATTCATTAAAGAGCACAAAATTAGCAAAACAACAGAAAAAGCATCCCTTTAGACTAGATTCAATCTATAGGGATGCATCACAAACAAGAAAGGACGTGAAAAAGATGGATTATGAACCTACACCATACGACCAACTAAGCAAGAATGAAAAAGAAGTGGTTTCTCTTTTACATAAAGGGGCTGAATCTGCTATTAAAGCTAATGACATAGCCAAAATAACAGGGATTAAATCGAGAAATGTAAGAGACATTATTTCTTCTCTTATTACCATTGAACATTATCCAATAGGTTCAACGCGCGCGCTTCCTAATCAAGGCTATTATTTAATTACTAACGAACAAGAAAAAAATGCTACTGTTTCTTCTTTAGAAAGCCAAATTAAGACCATGAACCAACGCGTATCAACTCTAAAGGCTATTAAACTTAGATGATTTTTAGAAAGGTGCTTATTATGGAACTAACTTTAAATGATGATCAAACTAAACAACTAGAAACGGAACTAGCTCAACAGGTTTTAGTGCTTGTTAAGGACGGCATCCAAAAGGCAACTAAAAATACACATCCTTATTTAAACCGCAAAGAAATAGCTGAATATCTAGGAGTTGCACCAGCTACTATTAACCATTGGGCTTCTTTAGGGATGCCTGTTGCAATTATTGACGGTCGCAAACTTTACGGAAAAGAATCCGTTTCTAATTGGTTAAAGAGCAAAGAAAAAACCGTTTCTCCATCCCTCTAAGTAGGAAAAACGGTTTTAAATAATATTGATGTAAACAAAACATTGAACTAGTCTTATTAATTTTACGGAATAATTGAAGCACTAGCTTTTATGTTTCTTGTATTCATCATACTACATAAGCTTACGCGCAAACAAGCTAATCAAAGATATTTAAATTCAAAGGAACTAATCACAATAGAAAAATATTCAAAAAATCCAACTCAAACGGAAAAAGACGCTTTACAGCAAATTGCATTATCTACCTTATCTATCGAACAAGCTAGTAATGATTTAGATGATATTGCTTCAATTCTGTTTGATCTTAATGATGCATTAATTGCTAAGACCAAAAACAATAAGGATGATATTGATCTTATTGATGCAATTAGCATGAAATGTACAGAAATGAATTACTTATTTAATCAACTTTCAGATATTAGCACGGAACTTGGAAAGGCTAGACAACAAATATCTAGCTCGATTAATACCACTAATATTCTAGGGGATGCTGAAACTAAGAGTACTTTCAAATCATAAAACATATAACGTAGGATGCCCTTATATTTAGAGGGCATTTTTTAATAAGAAGAATGGTGGTGAATTATATGAATGAGAAAGAAGTATATTTAAAAATACCGCTATCGTTGATTACTTCTTTTGATTTAACACCTAGAGCTGTTTTAGTTTATGGTGAGTTAAGTGGGCTATATTCTAAGAGCAAGGCTTGTTTTATCAGTGATAGAACTTTAGCATCCCGATTAAATTGCAAAGTTCCAACGATTCAGCGCGCTATAAAACAATTAAAAGACCGTGGACTAATTGAAAGTAAACATCTTTATCATAAAGACTTTAAAGGAAAAGGAAGGCAAATTATTGTTCATACGCCCAATGCATTAACAAAAGAATATATTCTAATTCCACTTACTATTATTAGGAATCCTAACATCTTATTAAGAGCATCCCTATTATATGGAATCCTTAACAGAAAATATAAGATTCAGCATAAGATAGAAAAGGATGTATACAAGATTGAAACTGATTCTCCAATACTGACCACTAAGCAAGAATTAGCAAGTAAGTTAGATGTTAGTTTGGAAATGGTAAGGCAATATCTAAATAACTTACAAGCTAATTCACTTATTGAAAGAACAATTAATAAGGGTACAGGATTAGAAATTAAGTTGTGTAAAACCTTGTGCAAAACCTTGTGCAAAAAAATACCTAAGTCGGATTTTCCGACTTTGGATAACCAAACCCACCAAGAAAATGATCATAGACCCACCAAGAAAATGATCATTACTAACCTTGAACCCACCAAGATTATGATCATTGACCCACCAAGAAAACGATCATCTAATAAAACTCTTAATAGACTTATTTCTAATAGAGAATTAGTTTATTCTCTCTCTAATAAAGACATTTCATGTCTGAAAAACCGCATCCCTAATGAAAACGATATTCCACCAGAAAAAGTTGAAGAATCAATTCCTAAAGAAATAGAATTATTAAATGAGTTAGATAGAATGAAATAATACTTTCTTACATGCTGAAAAATAAAAAGTATTTTGCTAATTAGCATTAAGGATTTAATCCCTTAGGGATGCATCTATAGGCTAGTTTATAGCTTAATCTATTAGGCTAATCTATAGGGCAATCTATAAGGCAATCTATTAAACTAATACTCTATGATCATTTCAATTAATCAATTAGGATTGAATCAGTATTTTAAATTCAAATATTTAACTAGTGATAATATATTAGATGCCACCTATTTAGCATTTAAAATTCAGTTTGAATTATTATGGTTTAAATAAAAGAAGTTCTGAATATTGGAACTTCTTTTTTTATTTAACATAATTTATTTGAAAATGATCTAACCAAAATTATTTTTAAAGAAGTTTTGCGGTTCATCTTAAAAAAATACGCCCCCTAGTCTCAAATCAAAAGAGAGCACGCGCCAAGCCGTCATTTTTTCATAAACTAACAGTAATTAAATTAACAAGGTAACTTTCAAGTTTCCTTGTTAAGAATTAGCATTTCATTTTTGGAACAACCGTAACTGGAGCTACGGTTGTAAATTACTAATATTTATGCTGACATTAGCAATATAAAGCCTTTATTAGTAATATCTGCAGATAACTAATAAACAAACCATTTAAAACCTAATCAAAACAATTAACCACCGTATCTATAGATACGGTGGTTCACTTATAAGTTAAGTCGTTTTTTATCCGCGTATGACCGTAACTTTAGTTACGCTCATTAATCTATAGCATACAGGGTGTAACTATAGGTACGCCTTTAGAAATTAAAAAGGATATTGCTAATTTTAAGCAATACCCTTTTTCTATTGATAAACATGTAAATCTATTACAGGGCTAACTTGGTTCATAAGCTGACTAAATAGAAATTTATCAGCAAATTCTAAAAGCGCCTTATTATCCATTCTAGTAGCGGTTGAACGTGAAAAGCTGTATTTAATAGCTATATCTTCCATATTCAATAAATGTAAATATCTATCAGTTAGGAACTTTTTATAAGGCTTACCTGTTGTTTGAGTGCAATTATTCAACGCATCAGCAACACAAGAAACGATTTTTTGAGAATAAAATATTTCTACATATTGGTTAGCTAAATCAGTATTTAGGGATGTATCCACTTTAGTATTCTTAACATCCAATGAATAGATGCTCTCACGCTTCCTATTGCAGTAATTTAAATAATGATCTAGCTTGTTTCTTAAGAAGTCTCTTGTATTACATCGTGTTTGTTTGGCATTTATATTTTTCATGCTAATGCATCCCTCAAATTCGATTAATTACGTGCTAATTCAGTTACTAAGTAAATTATACCTAGTAGGTATTAAAAGGCTGTAAGAGCGAATTAAAACCGTTTCTATGAAATTACATTAAGTACGAACATCGTTTTTAATGCTGAATCAAATCTAACAGGATAAAAAGAGCCTATATTTTAAAACTGTAGGCATCAAGTAAATGGAAAAAATAAAAAAACCTACATTTTTTTCAAACTGTAGGCTTTACCAAAGGTTTTTTATTTGCATGAATAATGCAACTTCATTATATCATCTATTTAGTTTAAGTTCTTAACTATACCAATTCATCTAAATATCTTTGATTAACTTGTTTGCGCTAAATAATAAAAATGTTGCACCGAATAGTGCACCGATTCGATAATTTTTAAATGTTTTCAGAAAATCAGAGAAAGTAAAAATGCCTTAACATCAAGCTTTCTAGCCACTCGATATTAAGACATTTCTTAAAAATTGGGATATTGGGGCTCGAACCCAAACATCCAGGAACCAGAATCCTGTGCCTTACCAATTTGGCTATATCCCAGTAAATCACCCGTACGAGAATTGAACTCATAACTCCACCTTGAGAGGGTGGCGTCTTAACCATTTGACCAACGGGCGAATCAACACTCATAATTATGCTTTTTTCTGCTAGGCTTGTCAAGTCATTTTGTCTATAATTAGTGGTAATGGACGGTGAAAAATACAAATGATCAATTACAATAAAACGCAACATTTTATCGAGTCAATGGTGTTTGATCGCGTTGTTCCTGGAGTTAATTATACCTTTATTAATAAAAAGCAAATATTCACCTCGACAACGGGCTTTGCTAGCATTTATCCTGAGGTTACACAACTTAGCCCCTTCGCAGAATATGATCTTGCTAGTCTAACTAAGGTGTTAGCCACAGAAAATGTACTGCTTAAGCTTTATGATCAAGGCAAACTCAATTTCACTGAGCCCTTGCAACAATTCATTCCTGAATTCAAAGATCCACAAATTCGACTTTACCATCTATTAACTCACACCAGCGGTATTCGCGGCTGGATTCCTCATCGCGATGAGTTAAATCATGATGAACTATTAAAAGCATTGATTAATTTGCCTGTTACCGATGAATTTGAACACAAGATGCGCTATGCTGACACTAACTTCATTCTACTCGGCTTGGTAATCAAAAGCATTTATGGCAAACCAGTACAAGAAGTGGCTACTCAAGAGGTATTAGATCAAATGCCACTTGTTAACACGACTTTTTCTCCAAAAAAAGAAGATTGCGTACCTACTGCCATTGTTGATGGTACGGTGTTGCAAGGCATCCCTCATGATCCAAAAGCAAGGCAACTAGGCAGTGATTGCGGCTCCGCTGGACTTTTCTCCAACATGCGTGATCTAGTCACCTTTAGTCAAGGATACTTAGGTCTTAAGCGAGATGTTCTTCCTTTTAGCCAAGATACTGTCAGCCAATTATTCGATGACAAAACACCTAGAGGTGTTAAGTCACGTTCATGGGGCTGGGACCTACGCTTTGATCCTAAACAAAATTACCCCATCATTTTACATACTGGTTTTACCGGTACTTTGATCATTCTCGATCGACTAAAACAAACAGGTTTGATTTTGCTAACTAACCGCGTGCATCCCACTGGTCATAACACTATCTTCCTGGCCATGCGCGAAAAAATTATCCGTAGTTTCCTCACAGAAAATTCCAAAGCATAGAAAAAAGACGACTGTGTGTCAGCCGTCTTTTTATCTCTCACTAAATTTCATCATTCGTCTATTATTATAACTTATTTTCTTTATCTAGCCCAATTTATTTAGCTTTTTCTGCTCTAAACATTTTCCAATAACTAAACATAATGATCAAACTCATCAGCAAAGTAAAGCAAAAGGCTGCTTGACTACCTTGAGCTGTAGCCATTGTATAAGAACCATGACCTTGTTTTTGCCAAACTGACATAATTGAAGCAAGGATGGTCGTACCAACTGAACCGGCAAGCTGTTGACTAGT
>OLQY01001746.1_pt1 | contig 16840 bp, 15 predicted proteins | sample 1672851 | NCBI WGS metagenome assembly OLQY01 (sample SAMEA3136730, study PRJEB25190) | human gut metagenome | reverse complement strand
TGTAGGAGCGATGATTTCTAAAGAAATATATATTAAGCGCAAGAACGTGCGCACATAGAGGAGGAAGCAGTATGAAAGTAGAATATTTTAAAGAATTTAGTCATGAGTTGAATCGAGATATGGAATTTAAGGTGTTTGGACATGCAGGGATTCCTTGCCTTGTATTTCCTGCTCAAGATGGTAGATTTTATGACTTTGAAAATTTTGGGATGATTGATGCGGTTAAAGAATATATCAATAGCGGCAGAGTTCAATTCTTTTGCTGTGACAGTATTGATCAGGAAACTTGGAGCAATATACAGGGAAATCCTACAGAGCGTATAGAACAACATGAACGTTATTATCATTATATTGTAGATGAGCTGGTACCACGTATGAAGGAAATAAATTTAGCTGATAATGGTGGTATTGAACCAAAAGGAGTGATGACCTGCGGATGTAGTATGGGAGCGTATCATGCGCTTAATTTCTTTTTGCGAAGACCAGATCTATTTAATCGCGTAATTGCGATGAGTGGATTATATCATGCGGATTATTTCTTCCAAGATTATCATGATGAATTGATTTATCGAAATTCCCCACTTGATTACCTATCAAATATGCCTGAGGATCATCCATATTTAGATTTGTATCGCAAATCTGAAATTGTGATTTGCTGCGGTAAAGGTGCATGGGAGCAGGAAATGGAGCAGGATCTTCATGTATTAGAAGAAATCTTTGCGACAAAACATGTTGATGTTTGGATTGATTATTGGGGATATGATGTTTCTCATGACTGGTATTGGTGGAAGAAACAATTAGATTATTTTTTACAGTTCATGGTTTAGAGTGTGGCTTTCCACATTCTTTTTTTTGCTTATATATTAGATGAATATCTAATATTGACATTGACAATAATCTATCTTTTTATTATTATATAAGTATCTAATATTGGAGGTAGATATATATGAAACAAGACTATGAACAGATATTATCTCAAAAAGAGTATTTAAAGCTAACAGGTGCAAATTTTATCAATCGTTTAGGGGATTCTATTGATATGATAGCCTTTACTTGGCTAATTTATGATTTGACTGGATCTGCAAGCTGGTCAGCAATCATGTTTGGAGTGAATATGATGCCTAATGTTTTAATTCAACCTCTTGCAGGAGCTATCGTAGAGAAAATGGAAAAGAAGCGAATTTTAATTTTAACTGATGTTGCGAGAGGTTTTCTTACTGCCTGTATTGCGATACTCTTTGTCAGGGGATTACTAAAACCATGGATGTTACTGGCAATTACATTTTTAAATAATACATTAGAAGCTTTTCATAGTCCTGCATCTACCTCCTTTATTCCATCGATTTTAGATAAGCAATATTATGATTTTGGAATTTCTTTTGCACAGTCATCTTATCGTATCTGTGAACTGATTGGTACAGGGGTTGGAGGAATACTGATTGCCAGTGCTGGTATTTTTGGCGCAATCATCTGTGATGCCATTTCTTTTATTCTTTCTGCATTACTGATTTTCTGTATCCATGTGAAAGAGGAATCTATATCATCTGTAAAACAGGAAAAAACGCATTTTCAGCTCTTAAAAGAGGGAGTAGGGTATGTAAAAGGAATTCCGGTATTAATTTTTATTTGCTTTGGCTGTGCATTAACTAATGTTGTACTAGTGCCATATAACTCCTTTTTGACACCATTTATTAGTGATATATTACATGAGGGGGCAACGATGTTATCACTTTCTTCAATTGCTTTATCGATTGGTATGGGGATTGGTTCCTTTATTTACCCTTATCTTCATACTAAAATAACGAATCGTACTTTATTTTTATGGGGTGGTTTTGCGACTGGAGCTTATTATATCCTATTAGTAATGATGATTCCTTTTAACGAGATGTTTCTTGTAGCTATGATGTTTATTTCTTCTTTTTTATTTGGATGTTTCATAGCCTTAATGATTAATGTGATTAACATAGCGCTTATGAAGCAGGTAGAGAAAACATATCTAGCAAGAGTCAGTGCCATCCTTAACGCAAGTTCTACTTTGGCTCTTCCAATAACTTCTTTTTTGATGAGTGTTATTTGTCTTCATATCACAATACCAATGATTTTCCTATCTTTTGCATTATTTACTTTTCTAGTATTTGCGGGTATGATATTTATGAAATCACTAAAACAGTTATAAGAGAGGAGCATTATTTATGCGCATTCGTTATATGAATAGATATCAGCCTTTAATTGAATTCTGCTGGTGGATAGAACTGTGTGTTGATGAGCAGGCAAAGAAATATTTAAGCGATTCTGCAAGTCTACCGGAAATAAAACAGGCACAATATGATGAGCATCAGAAAGTATTACGCGCTATTTATCAGGATGTACAGAAAATTTATCAGCCATATGCCTCTGATTTAGATGTGTTATTTCATAATGAAGGAATGGATAGCTGTCCTCCTTTACGAAGCTTTATTCATTGTTACTTGGATGCAGAAGAAAAGAATTGGAAAAAACAGCTAAAAAAGCTTGAAGACGTATATCAGAAAGATTCATATTGTCTTATAAGGGCATTTATTTCAAGTACTGATGAGAATGATTATGTGAAGAGAACACCAGTTCAATTGTTGACGGATTTAGACGCGACAAAGTTATCTCTTGAATTTAAATGGAATCTAATGATGAAAAATCAGGATTTTCAAGAAACTTTTAAAATGTGTTGTTCATTAATGGAAGAGCTTGAACCAATCTGGAAAAAATATGAAAAAGATTATCAGAGAGGTATGGATTTATTTTTAGATGAAGTAAATCAATCGTATCCAGAGGGAGGTATGTTAGAAGCATTTTTCCATATTTCCGGCTTGCACATAGATGACACTTTGGGAGAAGAAGTATTTGTTTATCCAACTTATGGAGGATATCGATCTTTTAGTTATACAACACAGTTTCTATCATCATCACCTCATCCATTTCTGATATGGGGCTTAGATATTTTTGTTATCATGCAGTATAAAAAAGAAGGCTTAAGCATAGAATCAATATGTAATGGATTGAAGCTGTTGAGTGATAAGAGTAAGTTTGATATTTTATGTTATGTATCTAAGCAAAGTGCTTATGGTGCACAGATTGCAAAAGAGCTGAAGCTTACGACACCAACGATATCGTATCATATGCAGGCATTGATGAATGCAGGCTTTATTCAGGTGCGTAAAGAGAATAATCGTTTGTATTATTCTATGAATCGAGAATTTGTTGAAATTTTCTTAGAATCGGCTAAAGGAAAATTATTAAACAATTCCTAGTAAATTACTTCACATATTTTCACGTAATTAAAACATTTTTTATCCGTATAAATATCATATACTAATACACGAGCAAGGAAGTATCCTTGCTTGTATGTACTCATCATTCTCCCTAATGATAATTCATACAATTTTCTATCCCCTTAAATAACATAATTATTTATTGAAAAAGCCGGATTCCCCTTAACCGGCTTTTTCTATTCTCTTTTTGATGGAGATGAGGTGAGATCATGATTAATCTTAAACAAGATGAACTTTTCATATGCATAGATATGATAAAAGATAAATATAAGATTCTGATTTTATCAGAAATGGAAACGAAGAGAGAATTCAAGGAATTAATGCATGCTGTATCTTCTATAGATAAGCAAGAGCTAATTAATCAGTTACAAGAATTGATTGCCTTGGGTGTTATTACTCGTATAGTAAATGTCAATAAAAAGCCAATGGTAATTGAATATGCGTTAACGAATCGTGGCGCAATGTTATTGAAATGTATAAAAAAGATGAAGCAGATTGGCAAAGACATTAAACAAGATTTTTGTATTAAAGATATATAGGTATAAAAAAAGCCACACTAGGTGGCATGCCGCAAAAAATACTGCCTAGGTATCTTTCTTTTATGTGCGGCATTACGCTCATTATAGTATGAAACTATGAGGTTGTAAAGATTTTTCATAGAGAATTACATTTTTTTCAGGAAGGAACTAAATATATAAGAAAAAAGACGCTAGGGATACGTCTTTTTTCTACTACAATAAATAATTAAGGGGATAGAATGTATAGAAAATAATTAGGGGAGTTATTTTCTATATAGGCGAAGAATCTCTTTGCCCATAGTTAATATAATAAAAATATATAGTGAAAAAATAAGTAAAATATGTGAAAATATGTGATTATTGTGTAGAAGTTTGGATATTTATAATAGTATAAAAAAGAGGTAATTAATGTTCGTATGTCACCTTTCTGTGGTACAATGTTTTTAACACAAGGAGGTTTTTTTATGGAATATATTTTAAATCATGATTTAGCACATCATAAATATTTTGAAGAGATGACACGTATTCCGCATGGTTCTTTTCATGAGGAAGCATACAGCAATTATCTAGTGAATTTTGCGAAAGAACATGGATTGCGTTATATTCAGGATGATATGTTTAATGTGGTAATCTATAAAGATGCGACAAGTGGTTATGAGGGACATGAGCCAGTTTTATTACAGGCACATACAGATATGGTGTGTGAAAAGAATAAGGATACAGAATTTGATTTTGAGAAAGATCCTTTACAGCTATATATAGAAGATGGCTTTCTAAAAGCAAAAGGCACAACACTTGGTGCAGATGATGGAGTAGGGGTTGCTTATATACTTGCGATTCTGGCAGATAAAGAAGCAAAACATCCAGCATTAGAATGTGCCTTTACAGTTCAGGAAGAAGTTGGATTATTTGGCGCAATGGCTTTGAAAAAGGAATATTTTACCGCAAACCGTATGATCAATCTTGATGATGGCGGTGAAAATGCAACATGTACAACAAGTGCTGGAGGAATGAATGTTATATTAAAGAAAGAACGTCTTTTGGTTCCGGCTTATGGAAGTGGATATCAGATTGATGTCTTAGGCTTGAGTGGAGGACATTCTGGCGGAGAAATTGATAAGGAAAAAGGAAATGCGAATAAACTTCTTTCTAGAGTATTATTTATGTTACATAAGCAATATGGGCTATCATTAAGCTGGATACAAGGCGGATTAAAGGATAATGCGATACCTAGAGAAGCAAGTGCAGCATTTGTATCAAATGCAGATTTTGATACAGTAGAAAAATGTGTGAAGGATATGGAAAAAATCTTTAAACAGGAATTAGAATTTAGTGATGCACTTGTCCATGTAGAATTAAAAGAATGTGAAGTAAAAGAAGTTTTATGTGTTGAAGAAAGTGAAGAGGTATTATCCTTATTGTTTACACTTCCAAATGGTTTACGTCATCGTTCTATGAATATAGAAGGCTTAAGTATTGCGTCAAGTAATGTGGGGGTAGTATCTACAAGCGATGATGAAATTATGATCAATGTATCTTTACGAGGCGCTATGGAATCTTATGTGGATACTTTTGCGATGGAAATTGATACGTTGGCTGATGTCTTCGGTTTTGAAAGTACACATGAAGCGCGTTATCCTTCCTGGAGCTATCGTGCAGAATCTAATATGAGAGATACTTTACAGAAAGTATGTCAGGAAGTATTAGGCAAAGAATTGCAGATGATGGCAGTTCATGGCGGTTTAGAGTGCGGTGTGTTTAAAGCAATGAATGAGGATATGGATATTGTGACTATGGGTCCTAAGATGCAGGATATCCATACTCCAGATGAAGCTTTGGATTTAGCTTCTTTTGATGCGACATTCAATTTACTAAAAGCATATCTACAGGCACTTTAATAGGATAAAGATGGATAAACAGTGATTTTTTTAAAGGATCACTGTTTTATTTTTTTTCTTCACTTAAGAATTTTAAAAATTTCCATGGTTCAAGTAGGAAGGCTTATGATATAATAGGTAGCGTGTACAAGTTCAAATTGTAGATATAAATTAGTATAGAAGGGATGAACGTATATGATTATCCGATCCGTTGATGCGATTATCCGTATGTTAGATGCGGATTATATAGAAAATGGAGATATTGAAGAATATATTCAGGGAGTTAGTATTGACTCTCGAAAAGTAGTAGAGGGAAATCTTTACATACCGATTCGTGGAGTAAACAATAACGGTCATGATTTTGTAAATCAGGCAATTGAAAATGGAGCTAAGGCTGTATTATGGGAACGCAGAGAACCAAATCCTCCCCAAGATGTTGTGGTGATTTTAGTAGAAGATACAACGGTTGCCTTACAGGAACTAGCTAGAAGTTATCGAAATCAGTTAGATATTAAGATCGTTGGTATTACTGGAAGTAATGGAAAAACCAGTACGAAGGATATTTTAGCCTCTGTTTTATCTAAACATTATGTTACACAGAAAACGTTGGGGAATTTTAATAATGAAATTGGTGTACCTTTAACATTATTATCTTTATCTGATCAATGCGAAGCAGCTGTTGTGGAAATGGGAATGGAAAACTTAGGTGAACTTTCTTTCCTAACTAAAATGGTTCGTCCAGATATTGGGATCATTACAAATGTAGGGACTGCACATTTAGAGAATCTAAAAACGATGGAGAATATTGCGAAAGCAAAAATGGAAATTGTTGATGGTATTAAAGAGAATGGCTTATTAATATATAATGGAGATCAGGCATTATTAAAGAATGCAGCTATTGAAAAACAGATTCCAGGTCATATTCGTATTCGCACCTTTGGACAGAAGGAAAAATGTGATTATATGGTTAGTGATGTGCATCAGTATACGGATAAGTTATCCTTTAAAATATCAGATGAAGAATTTGAATTGGATATGATAGGAAAACATCAGGCAATGAATGCAGCAAGTGCATATATAGCAGCAAAAGTCTTAGGTGTTAGTGATGAAGAAATTAAAGCCGGTTTTTTGAATATTGAAAAAACGGGTTTACGTAATGAGTTAGTTCAAGTGGATCAGTGTTTAATTTTAAATGACTCTTATAAATCAAATCCGCAAAGTGCCTTGGCGGCAGTTGAAACTATGGAAGAATTTGATATCCCTTATAAAATTGCGGTCTTAGGTGATATGCTGGAACTTGGAGAAACAAGTGATCTAATTCACTATACATTAGGTAAAAATATCAGCAGCTTTCATCTAGCAGAAGTTCTTACAATCGGGGACATGGCTTGTTATATAGCTCAAGGTGTTAGAGACAATGCTAAATCAATTAAGATTCATCACTTTGTCAATCAGGATCAGCTATATAAATATTTAAAACCATATATGCATAAAAAATGTATGGTGTTAGTAAAAGGTAGTCGTGGCATGAAGCTGGATCAGCTTGTGAATGCTTTGGAAAAAGAATAGAGGAGTTAATTATGGAAAAAATAAAATTAGCAGTTATTTTTGGTGGTAAATCAAGTGAATATCCTGTTTCATTACATTCAGCAGGAAGTCTGATTCATAAGATCAATAAAGATCGTTATGATTTAACATATATCGGGATTACAGAAGATGGAAAATGGTATCTATATGAAGGTGATGTAGATGGCATTGAACATGATACCTGGTGGAAAGAAAATTGTACACCATGTGTACTTTCTTGTAGTGAAGGAATGAAAGGAATCTTAAAATTAAAGGAAGATGGCAGCTTTACGCAAGTATCTGTTGATTGTATTTTCCCTATTTTACATGGAAAAAATGGAGAAGATGGTACAATTCAAGGATTATTTGAATTAAGTGGTATTCCTTATGTTGGATGTGGTCATATGAGCAGTGCAATCTGCATGGATAAAGAAATGGCACATATTGTTATGGAACATGCGGGTATTCCTTGTGCTCCTTATCAGTGTATTTATGAAAGCGATGATTTAGATTATCGTGCTGTTTATGAAAAAGCAAAAGAAGAATTAGGACTGCCTATTTTCATTAAACCAGCGAATGCAGGAAGCAGTTTTGGTATTCATAAAATGGAGTCTTTTGAAGGTTTTGAAGACGCAATGAAAGATGCTTTCTATCACGATGGTAAAGGAAAAGTTATTTTAGAGACAACAATTGAAGGTTTTGAAATCGGCTGTGCTGTTATGGGAAATAAAGAACTATTTGCGGGAAGTGTAGATGAAATTGAAACTTCTGCACCATTCTTTGATTATGAAGGTAAATATGAAATGGTTGATTCTCATATTTATTGTCCAGCCCGTATATCTTCAGAATTGTTTGAGACAGCTCGTGCTATGGCTAAAAAAGCTTATCGTGCAATGAATTGCAAAGGACTTACTCGTGTGGATATGTTTGTGACAAAAGATCAGAAAATCATTATGAATGAAGTGAATACAATTCCAGGATTTACGGATACTTCTCGTTATCCTACGATGATGAAAGAAGCAGGTATTGCATTCCCAGAGCTAATTGATCGTTTAGTTGATTTGGCAATGGAATAAAAAAGAAGGTGGAAACTGTGCTAACAAGCAATACACGTTCTTGGGTAGAAATTGATTTATCCAAGATTTCTCATAATGTGAAGGAAGTACAAAAATTAATTCCTTCTACTAGTAAAATTATGGCTATAGTAAAGGCCAATGGATATGGACATGGAGATGTTGAATGTTCAAAAGAACTTGAACGCTTAGGTATTGATTTCTTTGGTGTCAGCAGTGTTGATGAAGGAATAAGACTACGTGATCATGGTATTACTAGTCCTATTCTTATCTTAGGATACACACCGCCAGTTCATTTTCATTATCTTCATGAAAAGAATCTGATTCAGACACTTGTATCTTTGGATTATGCCAAGAAGTTAGATTTTTATTGTAAGGAAAATAATGTTATTGTGAAAGCACATGTGAAAATAGATACGGGTATGTCTCGTATTGGTATTCAATGTCAGGATCATATATATCGTATTGAAGATGTTAAAGAAGTTTATCGTTTACAAGCGATTGATGTCTGTGGTATTTTTTCACATTTTAGTGTCAGTGATGTGTTAGATGAAGAGAATATTCGTTTTACGCAACATCAGAAAGAACTATTTGATCGTGTTCTTTCTGATTTAAAAGAATGTGGAATTAATCCAGGGACAACGCATCTTCAAAATAGTTATGGAATATTAAATTATCCAGACTTAGCTTATGATTATGTTCGTCCAGGTTTATTGTGGATGGGTGTTACCAGTGATGATCAGATTGGAATTCGAACCAATCCGGATTTTAAACCTATCATGGAATGGAAAGCCAATGTATCTTTAGTAAAGGAAATAGAGGCAGGAGTAACTGTTAGTTATGGTCGTCACTATAAAGCAAAAGAAAAAAGAAAAGTCGCAACATTATCTGTTGGATATGCTGATGGCTATCCAAGAATCGTATCAAATAAAGGGGCATATGTACTTCTTCATGGAAAAAAAGCGCCGATTATCGGTAATATCTGTATGGATCAGATGATGATTGATGTGAGTGAAATCGATCATGTCTGTGAAGGTGATGTCGCTACATTGATTGGCAGAGATCAAGATCAGGTAATTACCGTGGATGAAATCAGCCGTCTTGCTCATACGATTAATAATGAAACACTTTGCTGGATTTCAGCACGTGTGCCAAGAATATATAAATAGCCACCCATGTGGCTATTTTTCTAGAAAGGGTTGTAGCTGTTTATGGAAAGAAAGAATTACTATGCACTGGATATTGCCAAATTCATCAGTGCATTTCTCGTCATATGTATACATTGTGGACCTTTATTAGATGTAAGCGAAACAGGGAACTTTGTCTTAGTACAAATCATCGCTAGACTTGCGGTACCTTTCTTTTTTGTCGCAAGCGGATTTCTGCTTTTTCAGAAGATCGATCTGCAAAGAGAATGGAATGATTATGAAAATAAGGCTAAACTGAAGCATTATGTAGGTCGTTTATGTAAAATATATTTGATATGGACGATTTTATATCTTCCATTCAATTATCTTTTAGTGTCAGAAAATGGGATTTCTTTAATGGAAATATTGCGATATTTACGTGATTTCTTCTTTACTGGCAGTTATTATCATTTATGGTTTCTACCTGCTTTGATTGTGGCAGTAGTTATCGTATATGGTTTATTGTTTCTTGTTGGTTTACAGAAAACAATATGGATCAGTTTCATTTTATATCTATTAGGGATGGCAGGGAATGTATATGCTGATTTTATTTTACAGCTTCCTTTGATGGGAAAACTATTGGATATTTATCTGAAGGTTTTTTCTACAACACGAAATGGTTTGTTTTTTGGAGTATTATTTGTAGTAATTGGTGCAGTTTTTGCGAAACGTAATTTTTATTTTAAGAATCGTTATGTTGTATTAGGTGGTTTAACTTCTATTATTTTATTGTTTGTGGAATGTTTTTTATTAAGAGAATATGGATTTATGAATGATCTTACTAGTATGTATCTAATGAATATTCCATGTATGTTCTTTATCTTCCTGTTTTTATTACGTTTAAATCTGAAGAAGCACAAAATATATAAGACTTTGCGAGTTATGTCACTTCTGATTTATGTGATGCATGTAATGGTAATAAATGTTGTGGTAAAGGTTGCTCCTACTATGCATTCATTAGCGGTTTATGGAATTGTTGTTTTTGTTACAGTGTTACTTTCTCTATTACTTTATCTTATTTCAAAAAAAGTAAGAATAGTACGGCATCTATATGCCTAAGCAGGTGATGAAATGATTCGAATACAAGAAATAAAATTAACTTTAGATGAAACGTTAGATGATTTACCAAAAAAAATCATTAAGAAGTTACGCATTTCAAAAGAAGATTTAATATCATGGAGAGTAGTAAAAGAGAGTTTAGATGCTAGAAAGATAGCAGATATTCATTTTACTTATTGTATAGACTGTAAGGTAAAACATGAAGAACAGGTTCTTCGTCATAATCCTAAATTAACACGTGTGAAAGAATATCATTATACATATCCAGAACCAGGAAAGAAACAATTAGCTCATCGTCCTGTTGTTGTGGGATTTGGACCAGCTGGTATGTTTGCGGCTTTAATATTAGCACAAATGGGTTATTGTCCTTTGGTTATTGAACGTGGAGAATGTGTTGAACAGCGTGTTAAAAGTGTAGAAGAATTCTGGCAGAGCGGGAAGTTAAATCCATGCAGTAATGTACAGTTTGGAGAAGGTGGAGCCGGGACTTTTTCTGATGGAAAACTGACAGCACGCTCAAAAGATCTAAGAGTACATAAAGTATTGGAAGAACTGGTTCATTTTGGTGCACCAAAAGATATTCTTTATATGGCTCACCCTCATATAGGAACAGACTTATTAAGAGATATTGTGAAACAATTACGTGATGAAATTATTTCTTTAGGCGGTGAAGTGCGTTTTCAAAGCCAGCTTACGGATTTAAAGATTAAAGATGGAAAGCTTTGTGGCATTGTTGTGAATGGTAATGAAGAAATCGCAACAGATCAGGTAATACTTGCGATTGGTCATAGCGCAAGAGATACCTATCGTTTCTTATATGAAAAAGGTATTGCAATGGAGGCAAAAGCATTTGCAATTGGAGCTCGTATTGAACATCCGCAATCTTTGATCAATAAGGCACAATTTAAACAGTTTGCGAATCATCCAAGACTATCCGCTGCAGAATATCGTCTTACACATTCTGCCCGCAATGGAAGAGGAGTATATACTTTCTGCATGTGTCCAGGAGGAACAGTCGTTCCATCTTCTTCTATTGAAGGCGGAGTTGTTGTGAATGGAATGAGTGAGCATGCTCGTGATAAAGAGAATGCGAACAGTGCGTTATTAGTGCAGGTTCGACCAGAAGATTTTGGAGAACATCCAATGGATGGTATAGTATATCAGGAAGAACTTGAGAGAAAAGCATTCCAATTAGGCGGTGGTAATTATAAAGCACCTGCACAATTAGTAAAAGATTTCTTAAATCATCAGGCAAGCATAGCCATGGGGAAGGTAAAACCAAGTTATGCCTTAGGAGTTACTCCTTGTGATCTTCATGAGATATTACCAGAATATATTACAAGTGCAATGGAAGAAGCAATTATTGCGTTGGATCATAAATTAAAGGGCTTTGCCTATGATGATGCAGTGCTTACAGGAGTAGAAACCCGAAGCAGTTCACCAATTCGTATAAATCGTACTAAAGATAATTTACAAAGTATAAACTTAGAAGGTTTATATCCATGTGGAGAAGGTGCCGGCTTTGCGGGTGGCATTGTATCAGCTGCTATTGATGGAATACGCTGTGCAGAACAGATTATTCAAGAGTTTTTTTGCGAAAAAAGTTAAGTAAAATATGAGATTTCAGAATTTATTGTTTTTACAATGGATTTTGGAATCTTTTTTAGTATTTATGCATACCTCATTAATCAGTTTCATATTCTGTTTATAGATGAGGTGAACTTATGTCAAAACGTTTTAAATTAATTCTGTATAGTTGTCTATGTGGAATTGGATTAGTAATACTTGCTTTTCTTATAAAATTGCTTTTCTTTAATGGCTTATTTGTGCCCTTATTAGAATTAAAGGGTGAAAATGTTATGGAAGTAGAAGTTCATACTAATTTTCAAGATCCAGGTGTGAAAGCACGATATCGTTTTTCAGACTATAGTGAGCAAATAACTGTAGAACAGGATGTAAATTTAGAAGAATTAGGTACGTATACGATTACGTATTCATTAGATAATTATAAAAAAGAAGTGAAGCGTACAGTAAAAGTAGTTGATAAGATATCGCCTAATATTAATCTAACACAAGGCAATCTGATTCGTATTTTTGAAGGGGAAGAGTATGAAGAACTTGGTTATGAAGTGAAAGATAATGTGGATCATAATCTAGCAGACCAAGTTAAAATAGAAGGAAAAGTTGATACAGCTAAAACAGGAACATATATTTTGACGTATATTGTAGAAGATAAAAGCGGAAATATTCAAAAGGTACAGCGTCAGGTAGAAGTATGTAAAGATCCTACAAACACAAAAGTATATTATAATCATGATAGCTATGATAATGAGATGGAAGAGTGGTGGTTTCGTAAAAGTGAAGATCATCAAAGGACTACGGGTGCATTAGATGAAGAATATTTAAAAAAGTATGCATCTTTTATGCAGGGACCAGAAGAAAAGGTGATTTATCTTACTTTTGATGAGGGTGGTAGCGAGATAACGTATATTAAAGAAATTGCGGAAGTATTGAAAAAACATAATGTGACAGCAACCTATTTTCTTACAAGAAATTATATTAAAAGTGAGGCAGAATTTATTAGAGAATTAGTAAAGGATGGCAATGTAATTGGGAATCATAGCTGGCATCATTATGATATGACAACACTTGCGAATGCAAATAGTATTGATAAGTTTGTGTTAGAAATAACAGAAACTGAAAAAACTTACATGCAGGTTGTTGGAGAGCCGATGGAAAAAGTTTTTCGTTTCCCTAAGGGAGGAAGTAGTGAACGTGCTATGAAGATTGTACAGGATTTAGGTTATCGAAATTATTTCTGGAGTCATGCCTATTTTGATTTCATGCATGATGTGCCAAGAAATGAGGCATTCGATACAATGATGAAGCATTATCATGAGGGGGCAATTTATCTGCTTCATCCTAATAATAAAGGGAATTATGAGGCAATGGATGAATTTGTACAAAGTATGTTAGATTTAGGCTATCGTTTTGATACGGTAGAAAAAATACAATAAACTAGATTTTTTTGGTTTGTTCCTATATAATGATGCACAGGTGATAAGATGAAAAAGAAACATATATATCTTATTCTGTGCATTTTTTGGATGGCAGTAATATTCTGGTTTTCTGCACAGGTGGCAGATGAATCACAGGAAATGAGTGATTTTTTTGTATATATATTAAAGCCTTTCTTATTTGTAGGCCTATCAGAAGATACGGCTAGTTTTATAGTTCGTAAAGCTGCACATATGAGTGAGTATGCTGTATTAGCTATTCTTTTGGGATTGTGTTATGAAGCATATGGAAAGAAGAAATGGCTATTATATGCATTGATTACCACTAGCTTTTATGCCGCAACAGATGAGTTTCATCAGTTATTTGTGGCAGGAAGAAGCGGACAGATAAAAGATGTACTGATAGATACTATTGGAGCTTGTATAGGATTGTTGGTATTATATTTTATGTTTAAAATATGGCAAAAGAAAGAAATGAGAAGAAAAATGTAAATGTTTTCATGAAAATATTTGATAAAAGTGTTGACATTTCATAAAGAATGCGATAATATACAAACAACAGAAAAATCGTATAGAGGCAGCGATGCATCAGAGTAGGAGCTGGAGTCGGCGGACGAAGAAAGCTTTGAAAGGTAACCATCGCCGAAGATATTGCATTGGCGGATGCATGTCTGGGGTCATGGGAAATACTCATGGCACTCCTTCGTTAAGAAGAGGAGCTATTACTACTCAATCGAAATTCATGAGTCGTGTAATAGCACGACTTTTTTCTGATATGTAAGATTTATTTATAGAAAGAGGGCAAAGAAAATGAAAAAATTATTAACAGCAGTATGTACATTAGCTTTAGTATTAACAGGTTGTGGAAGTTCAGATGAAGCAGAGGTTTCTAAAAATACAGGAAAAGAAACTTTTACAGTAGGTATGGAATGTAACTATGCACCATTTAACTGGCAGACAAATGAACAGACAGATACAAGTGTTTCTTTAGGTGGTGCAGGATATTGTGATGGATACGATGTTCGTGTAGCACGTCAAATTGCGGATGAATTAGATCGTGAAATCGTAATTAAGAAAATTGCTTGGGATGGTTTACAGCCTGCCCTTGAATCAGGTGAAATTGATGCAATCATTGCAGGTATGACAGCTGATGAAACTCGTGAAAATGGTATTGATTTTACAACTCCTTATTATGAATCTGAAATGGTTATGATCGTTCGTAAGGGTGATAAAGCAGAAAAATTTACAGATATTCAACAGTTTAGCGGTATGAATGTAATAGGACAGAAAAATACAAACTACGACACTGTAATTGATCAAATCAAAGGTGTTAACCATGTGACTCCAAAAGCTACTTATCCAGAAATGGTCGTATCTTTACAGAGTAAAGAAGTAGATGGTATTACAGCCGAACTTCCAGTAGCAGAAGGTGTAGTGGAAGCAAATGATGATTTAACAATTGTTCATTTTGATGAAGGTAAAGGCTTTGATATCGATACATCTGTTTCTATTGGTTTAAAAGAAGGTAGCCGTGATTCTGAATTCTTTAATCAGGTACAGAAAGCATTAGATAACATTTCTACTGATACAAGAAATCAATGGATGAGTGAAGCTAGAGATAGTCAGCCTGAATAAGATAGGAGATAAAAGTATATGTTGATATTAGCATCTACAAAGCCAGATGGAGTTTTCCAGCAAGCTTTATGGATATTTGAAAATAACTGGCAGTTGTTTTGGTATGGAATTAAAATTACATTACTATTAGCAGTTTGTGGTACTTTAATAGGGTTGTTAATAGGGTTGTTATTAGGAGGCATGCGTGCGGTTAAAATCGAAGAACGTGATGCAATGCCAGTAAAGGTTTTAAAGAAAATAATGCATTTGTTCGTAGGGTTCTATGTATGGATTTTCCGTGGTACTCCAATGATGGTGCAGGCTATGATTATCTATCATAGTTTAAGATCTATTCTAAACTGGACACCGGTAGTAGCAGGTATCGTGATTATTTCTGTAAATACAGGTGCGTATATGGCAGAAATCGTACGTTCTGGTATACAGTCTATTGATAAAGGACAATATGAAGCAGCTAGAAGTTTGGGTATGACATCAACACAGACTATGATGAGCATTATCTTGCCTCAGGCAATACGTAATGCTTTCCCATCTATTGGTAATGAATTTATCGTAAATATTAAAGATAGTTCTATGTTAAATGTTATCGGAGTAATTGAAGTGTACTTCCAAACAAGTTCCGTTGCTGGATCAGTTATGCTTTATGTTCCTACCTTCTTAATTTCTGCTTTAATTTATTTACTATTAACTACAATAGTAACACAGATATTATCTTATATTGAAGGTCGTATGAATATGACGAAAACATCTGGACCATCTTCTTCTACAGTTCCATTAGAAAGGCAAGGTAGCACATTATGATGAATAGTTTAATTGAAATTAGCCATTTAAAGAAACACTTTGGTTCTTTAGAAGTGTTAAATGATATTGACTTTCATTGTGATAAAGGTGAAGTAATTACCATTATCGGTTCTAGTGGAAGTGGAAAATCAACTTTATTACGCTGTATTAATTTGTTAGAGACACCAGATGCAGGGGAAATTCTTTACCATGGCAAAGATATCCTAAAAGGTGAATTGAATATCAATGAACATCGTACACATGTTGGTATGGTATTTCAGTCATTCAATCTCTTTAACAATAAAACAGTATTAGAAAACTGTATGATCGGTCAGGTTAAAGTCTTAAAACGCAGTAAAGAAGAAGCAAAAGAAAAAGCAATGCATTACTTGAAGAAAGTAGGTATGGAAGCTTTTGCTCATTCTAGTTCTATGCAATTATCAGGTGGACAGAAACAGCGTGTTGCGATTGCTCGTGCATTATGTATGGATCCTGAAGTATTATTGTTTGATGAACCTACAAGTGCTCTTGACCCAGAAATGGTAGGAGGAGTTCTTGATGTAATGCAGGATTTAGCAAAAGATGGATTAACTATGATCGTAGTAACACATGAAATGCAGTTTGCTCATGATGTAAGTACAAGAGTTGTATTTATGGATAAAGGAGTTATCGCAGAAGAAGGTACTCCACAGGAAATCTTTGAGAATCCTAAACAGGAACGTACAAAAGAATTCTTGAAGCGTTATCGTATCAGCCAGTCCTAAGGGATTGGCTTTTGTGCGACAGGCAGTCGCTATAGTTCAAACATGTACAGGCATGGTTGAAC
>OLQY01001743.1_pt1 | contig 16880 bp, 8 predicted proteins | sample 1672851 | NCBI WGS metagenome assembly OLQY01 (sample SAMEA3136730, study PRJEB25190) | human gut metagenome | reverse complement strand
CTATGCGGTAGACATCTTCTACTCTGCCGTGAAAGGCGAGAAGTTCGTATGTCCCGTAAAGGCGGGTACATTTATGGATATGATGTACATGCCCGATGCCCTCAATGCGGCTATCTCGCTGATGGAAGCCGATCCGGAACGGCTGAAACACCGGAATGCGTTCAACATCGCTTCCATGAGCTTCGACCCGGAAATGATTTATGCGGCTATCAGGAAACATGTGCCCGACTTCGAAATGACCTATCAGATAGATCCTTTGAAGCAGGCCATTGCCGACAGTTGGCCCGATTCGCTGGATGACTCCTGCGCCCGCGAGGAGTGGGACTGGATGCCGCAGTTCGACCTGGAGTCCATGACTGTGGACATGCTTGAGAAACTAAGAGCAAAATTAAATAAATGACCGTAGAGGTCGCTAAAGGATGAAACGATTACTAACGGGATTTTTTATACTCGTCTTTCTGTTCTCGTGCGGGAACAGAAAGACGAAAATGGATCCCTTTGCTACCATTACCGAAATGGTGGATTCGGCCGGGCATGAAGCCGATACGCTGCAACAGGCGGAAGTGAAGGAAGAGCCTGAACCGCTGGAAGCGGACGATGTTAAAATGTAATAGATAATTTATAAATATTCATTATATAGGGAGGATAGCTAATGGCGTTAAACATAATTGATATTGCAAAATTAGCAGGTGTTTCAAAATCTACAGTATCTAGATATTTAAATAATGGATATGTAAGTGTTGAATCTAGAGAAAAAATAAAAAAAGTACTTGAAGAAACAGGATTTACACCTCAAAGACAAGCAAAAGGTATGAGAACTAAAAAGACGAACTTAATAGGGGTAATAGTTCCTAAAATAAGCAGTGAAACTCCGGCAAGAGTAGTTGAAGGTATTACAGAGGTTTTGTCTCCTAATGGATATGATATTTTGATAGCAAATACAAATTTATCTATAGAAAAAGAATTAGAATACCTTAATATATTTAAATCAAATCAAGTTGATGGAATAATATTTATGGCAACGAAGGTAACAGATAAGCATATAGAAGTTATAAGAGATTTAGAGGTTCCAATAGTTGTTGTTGCACAAGATATTGAAAAATTTCCATCTGTATATTTTGATGAATTTCAAGCAACAGAAGATATAACTAATTATTTGATTGTAAAAGGTCATAAAAAAATTGGATATATTGGAGTTTATGAAGAGGATAAAGCTGTTGGGCTTTATAGAAAGCAAGCTTATATAGAGACATTAAAAAATAATAATATTGAGATAAATTATGAAAACATTAAGAGTGGTGATTTTGATGAGAAGAGTGGATATATATTAACTAGAGAGATGATGGAGGGGGAAGATGTTCCAACAGCCATTGTTGCTGTAACTGATAATTTAGCTTTAGGTGCAATAGAGTATCTAATAGACAACGATTATAAGGTTCCGGATGATGTAGCAGTGGTAGGAATGGGAGATTCTAAAATTTCTAGAGTTATAAGACCGAGACTTACAACTGTACATTATCATTATAAAACGGCTGGAAGAAAATCAGCAGAGATAATTTTAGAAGAGCTTGATAGTAAGATAGAAAAAAATAATTCTGTAGTAAAAAAAGTAAAATTGAAATGTTTACTTGTCGAAAGAAATAGTGTATAATAAAAATATGAAAAGGTTTTACAAAGGGGTTATATGGGAATATTCCCCTGTAAAACTACTTTTAATTAATAATAAGGTAAAAAGTTCTAGTATAAAATTATAAATAAACTATGGACTTATACAAAATAAAATTATATAATCATATTAAATTTTGAATTAATAATAAATTTAATCACAATGCACAAGATGATATGAAAACGAGAAACATTTATTTATGGAAAGAGTGGGAACATTACCGCATTTTTTTATGAGTGTCGTGGGAACATTACCATAAAATGAATAAGGCCTTTATGGCAAGGTAAATATAAGAACATAAAAATATTTGGGAAGATTAAAAAATGGGATCTAACAAGTATTATGATGCTGCTCAAGATATATTAAAATATATCGGTGGCTCAGAAAATATTGCAAGTGCAGCACACTGTGCGACAAGATTAAGAATGGTATTAAAAGATCAAAGTTTAGCTAACAAAGAAGAGTTAGAGAAGCTAGATATCGTAAAAGGTGCATTTATTAATGGTGGACAATTTCAAGTTATTATAGGACAAGGTACTGTTAATAAAGTTTATGCTGAATTAATTAAAATTTGTGGGATAACTGAAATGAGTACTCAAGATGTTAAAGATTCAGGAGCAGAAAAATTAAATCCACTTCAAAAATTAGCTAAATTATTATCAGATATATTTGTACCAATAATTCCAGCAATCGTTGCTTCAGGATTATTAATGGGAATTATGGGATTATGCTCTAAGTTTGGTATTTCTGCTGAGGGAACTTGGTGGTGGACACTACTTGATATGTTTAGTAGTGCAGCATTTAACTTCTTACCAATATTAGTTGCTATCAGTGCAGCAAAAGTATTTAAATGTAATACTTACTTAGCAGCAACTGTTGCTGGTATAATGATTCACCCAGCATTAATGAATGCTTGGGAACAACAATCAGGTGCTGTAGCTCAAACAATGTCTGTATTTGGAATTATTGATATGCCTCTAAAGGGGTATCAAGGAACTGTATTACCAATATTATTTGTAATATTCCTAATGTCTATAATAGAAAGAAATGTTAGAAAAATTGTTCCTAATATGTTAGACATATTATTAACTCCATTAATAACAGTAATACTAAGTGGATTCTTAGCTTTAGTAGTTGTTGGACCATTTGCTAACTGGATTGGTGATGGAATAAGTATATTCTTACAATATGCATTAAATAATTTTGGTATATTTGCAGGTATAATCTTTGGTGGATTATATTCAGCTATAGTTATTTCAGGTATACATCATAGCTTCCATGCTATTGAGTTAGGACTTATTGCTTCAACAGGATTTAATACATTACTTCCAATATGGGCAGTTGCTAACTTTGCACAAGGTGGAGCAGCTTTAGCAGTATACTTCAAAACTAAGAATAAGAAGATGAAAGCTATATCATTACCAGCAGCAATAAGTTGTACAATGGGTATAACAGAAGCAGCTATATTTGGAGTAAACTTAAGATATAGAAAACCATTTATTGGTGCGGCTATTGGTGGAGCAGCAGCAGGTGCTTATGTAGTATTTACACATGTTAAGATGACAGCTGTTGGTGTTACAGCTTTACCAGCTATAGCAATTACTACAGCAGATACAATGGTTAACTACTGTATTGGTTTAGTTATTGCGGGTGCAGTTGCATTTATAGCTACTTGGATAATGGGAATTAAGGAAGAAGCTTAATAAATTAATATAAATAGAGAAAGAAGAAAATGTAAAATGCATTTTCTTCTTTTTTGCTTTTAAATTAATTAGGTACCTTGATAAAAATGTATAGAGGATGTATAATGAAAATAACAAGGTACCTAACTAAAAGGAGTGAATATATATGAATAAAGAAATTAAATATGAAAAATGTCCAATATGTGGTAAAGGTTGTGACGTAAATGAACTAAAATGCTGTAGGGGAAAGAAGTTCATAAGATTATTAAATAATGGAGAAATAACAGAAGAAAAGGTAAAGGAATTAAAAGAGCAGTCTAAAAAGCGTGAAGAATTTAAAAAATTACCTCAAGAAGAGAGACTTATGCTAATGATAGGGAAATGTGGCACTATTTTAAATAATAAACATTGTGGTCACCATGGAAGAGGACGTATATTAAGAGTGCTTTTGGAAAAGGGCACAATTACACAAAGTGAATTACAAAATATTATTGATATTCGTTCAGGATCTTTAAGCGAAATTTTAAGCAAGATAGAGGAAAAAGAATTAATAATAAGAGAAAAAGATGAGAATGACAAGAGAAAAGTAAATATATCAATAACTGAAAAGGGTAAAGAAAGTATTTTACTAAAGGAAGAAGAACTTAAAAATAGGTCAAAGGAATTATTCAATGCGATAAATGAAGAAGAACAACAGCAATTAGAAGTAATATTATCAAAGTTGCTAAAATCGTGGAGAGGAAACATTGCACATGGAGAACATATGAAAAGTCATGGCAGATGTAAACATAAAAAACACATGAAAGAAAAAGAAATAGAATAATTTAAAAAATAATTAATATTAGTTAAGTATGCATAGTATAAATGGAATATAAGTCGAATAAAAGGAAAATAAATATTTATTAATGAAAATTGTGTTGAAAAATATGAAAGTTAATACTTTTTAATAGATTGCTAATGAGAATGGGATATAATTTATATAGTAATTATTTTACTGTAAATAATATTAAGGATTATCAATATTATTGAAAATTTAATAGGCAAACTTAAAGAAATTTAAGGACGCAAAGCTATAGGGACTAAGGTTTAATTACTATGTCAGCCAGTTGCCAAAGAGTACATTAGACTTTTTGTTTTTAAGTAAATAAAGTTTTTATATTTCATTGAAGTGCTTTACTTTCAAGTAAATGCACCCTTACAGCATTTTCGATAAATATTAATCTTTATTAAGACTTATTTTTAGCTACTCTTTAGAGAGTAGCTTTTTTAATGTACTTCTCTTGGGAAATAATATTTCGGGGGGAAAATAAATGTTAAAAAGAAAATTATCAACACTAATTTTAGCTGCAACAATAACAAATTTACTATCTACACCTGTTAATGTATTTGCAGAGACATTAAAACAAAATGATACTATCCAAGTTAATGGAGCGGTGGAAGAAACTGAAAGTAAGGAGGCTACTGTAACTAAATTTAGCTTATATGGTAGCGATTTATTGGAGCGTTATAATGAAGTATTTAAAATGGATAATTCTAATATTGAATCTATAACTAATAATGGTGGGAAATATGGAAGTAGCACCATAGATAAAGCTATAGATGAAAACTTCAAAACTCATTGGGAAACAGGCTCACCTAATAGTTCAAGTTTTACTAATGAGGTCATAATTAATTTAAAAGAAGCAACTATATTAAATAGAATAGTTTATGCAGCAAGACCAGATGCAGGGGGAAAAGGCTTTGCTGAAGAATTTGAAATATATGCATCTAATGATGATAGTGATGATTTTCAATTAGTAGCTACTGGTGAGTATAAAGATTCAACAAGAGATGTTGTAGAAATAAAATTTGATGCAACTGAATTTAAGAAAATAAAGTTTGTATTTAAAAAGGCTAATCAAGGTTGGGCAAGTGCATCTGAATTTATGTTTTATAAAGAAGATAACATAATAGATAAAATGAATAATATATTCACTAATAATTCAAAGAATGAGTTAAGTGAAGAATTTAATACACTAGAAAAATTAGAAGCTTTTGATTTAGAAGCAAGTACACATCCTTTATATAGTGAAATAGCAGAAGATATTAATAATGCTAGAATAATATTAGAAGGAAAGGTATTAGAATTTACAGAGGCTAAGGTATCTAACTTTAAGTCGTTTAATGATGAAAGGTTAGCAAGTTATGATGAATTATTCAAGGTACCATTAGAAAAAGTTACAAGTATAACAACTAATGGTGGACAATATGCCTCTAATGATATATCAAGAGCCATGGATGGAGATGTAAACACAAATTGGCATTCAGGTAAGCAAAATACATCTAGCCATACAAATGAAGTGGTAATAACTTTAGATGAGTTAACTACGATAGATAGAATAATGTATACAAGCCTAGTTTCGAGAGGGTTTGCACAAGAGTTTGAAATATATGGATCTAGAACTTCTGAAGGGGATACATTTGAGAAAATATCAGATGGATCTACAAGTATAACGACTAAAGATACTTTGCAAATAAAATTTAAAGAAACAGAAGTAAGAAGAATAAAGTTTGTATATAAAAAGGGATATGAAAATTGGGCATTAGCTTCTGAATTTGGTTTATATATGCCAGATGAATTAGATCAAAAAATAGATATATTATTTGTAGATGAAAAAATGAATGAAGTTAATCCTGAATTTGGAACAATTGAAGCTATTAATAATTTAATAGCAGAATCTAATGGACATCCATTTAAAGATGAATATATTGAAAAGTTAAATTTAGCTAAAGAGTTAATTGAATTTGGGCAAGTTGAAAGTGGTACTGCAAATGTATCTAAATTTGAACCATTTTATACAGATTATATAAATGAATATGATGATGTATATAGAGTTAAAAACTTAAGTATAAGTAACAATGGAGGACAATATGCTAGTTCTGCAATAAAGTATGCAATAGATGAAGATGCTAATACTCATTGGGAAACAGGAAAGCCTAATAGTGATTCATTTAAGAATGAAGTTATATTAACCTTAGAAGAAGCAGAAGTAATAAGTAGATTAACTTATAAATCAAGATCTGGTGGAAAAGGGTTTGCAGAGCAGTTTAGTATATATATATCGCCAGTTGACTCAGGAGATAATTTTCAAAAGGTGACAGAAGGTAGTTATACAGTAACTAATGATATGTTAGAAATACAATTTGATGCAACTAAAGCTAAAAGAGTAAAATTTGTATTTGATAAGGCGCATGAAAACTGGGCATCAATTTCAGATATAAGATTATATAAAGAAGATTTAGTATCTAAAAAAATGAAAACACTATTTACAAATGGATTAATGGATACTGTTTCAAATGAATTCAATACTATAGAAAAATTAGCAGAACTTGAAAGTGATATTAGTGAACATCCATTAGCACCAGTTTATTTAAAAGATATACAAGTGGCTAAGGATATTGTAAATGGTACTTTACAAACTGTTAAAACTGTTGTCGCAGAACAGTATGGGGATAGAAATGCACATGCCAATAGTAATTTAAAGTTTGGATTTGGTAATAATAATCAGCCTACTGGAGTAGTTGCTAGAGCAGGGGAAACAATAACAGTATATGTTGATGCAGAACCAGGGCAACCATTACCACAGTTAATGTTTTCACAACAAGAAGGAAGTTTTGCAAGTTGGGGAAGGACAGTAAGTTTACATATAGGTAAAAATGTAATAACTGTACCTGCTGTTAGTCAAAATGATGGATGGTATAGACATGATGTAACTCCAGGTGGAGCTGTATATATAGTAAACCCTTATACTGAAGAACAACAAAGTAAAGCTCCAGTTATAAGATTTGCATCTGGTTGTGAACAGTTCCCTATGATGGATAAAAATACGGATGAAGAAGAGTTCTTACAGCTTCTAAAAGATTATAAAGCAAGACTTGATGCGGACAAGGCAGAAAATCCTAATGTTATGGATAGGAAAATGATAGATGTTGTAGAGATAGTTTCAGATCATCTTGTATTTACAGGAACTGCAACAGGGGCATATGAGGCTTATATAAACCAAGAATTTGGTCCAATGAATACTGTAAATATGTATGATGATCATATGGATATGATATTTGAATATTTAGGTATGGATGGAAGTAGCATAAAGAATGATATTAAGTATACTAGAGAGAATATAAGATTAGCTCAGCCATTTGGATATATGTATGCTGCATCTGGGCATATAGGTGTTCAAAGTGATGTAATGGTATCTATGTTAACTAGTGTAGGAGGCTGGGGTGTTGATCACGAAATGGGTCATAAGCTTGATATAGGAGTAAGAACTATAGGTGAGGTTACAAATAATATGATACCTCAAAATTCTTCTTATTATTATAATAATCCAAATAAAAGAATACCTTTCGAAAGTCATGTTTTCAAAAATGTTATATCAACAGATAGTAATTATTATTATGATGGAGGATATTTTGAAAACTTAGCTGTTTATTGGCAATTAGAAATGATATATCCAGGATATTGGGGGAAATTAAATAGCCAGTACAGAGAAAACAACATAGTTTTAGATTCAACAAATTCAGCAAATGATAAGTTAAATCAGTTAGCTAAATATTCTAGTATAGCTTTAGAATTAGATTTAAGCGAGCATTTTGAAAGACATGGATTCTGGGTTTCTGACGAGACAAAAGAGTTATTAAGTCAATATCCAAAACCTGATATAAAAACTTGGTATGCTAACTATGATTATATAGAATATGATGGTGAAGGATTTACTAGTAATCCAGAGTTAAATGTTAATGTGCTTAAAGAAAATGAAAATATAAAATTATCTTTTAGCGTTAATGAAGAGTTTAAGGATGATGTATTAGGTTATGAAATATTTAAAGATGGTGAATTAATAGGATTTACTTCAACTAATAGTTTTGTTGATACAGAATCAAATATAGGAGAGTCAGTAAATTATACTGTTGTACCATATGATAAAAAACTAAATATTGGAGAAGAAGTAGTAGTAAATTCTTTAACACCAAGTTTAAGCGTAGAACAAGAGTCAATAAGTATAAAACTTAGAGAAGAATTCGATCCAATGAATTTAGTTAAAGCATTAAATTACAATGGAGAAGATATAAGCTCAAATATAGTTATAAATGGAGAAGTTAATGTAAATGAAAAAGGGACTTATCCATTAGAATATACTATTGAAGATAATGGAGTGGTTGTTACAAAAACAGTAAACGTACAAGTGGTAAGTAATTATGATTATTTATCAGATACAGCTTGGACAAGCATTACAACTCAATATGGGACTCCAAGAAGAAATAGTAGTATAAAGGGTAGAGTAAATAATGAAATAAAAACTTTTGATAAAGGGTTTGGAATACATGCAAATGGTAAGATAACTTATGATTTATCAAATGTAGATTATGACTACTTTGAAGCATTAGTTGGAATTGATATGGGCATAGAATCTCAAAGCAATTCAAGTGTAGTATTTAAAGTTATTGCTGATGGTGAAGTTCTAGCTACTACAAGTGTAATAAAACATGCAGATAATATGGTTGCTATAAATGTTCCAGTTAAGGGCGTTCAGGAATTATTTATAGAAGTTAGTGATGGAGGAAATGGAAATACATCTGACCATGCAGTAATAGCAAATCCAAAATTAACTACTAATAATGCAAAACCAGATTTAACTGTTACAGATAAAACTTATAAGCTAGGAGAAGTAGTAGATTTTAATGAAGGTATATCTGCTACTGATATTGAAGATGGAGATTTAACTTCAAGTATCGAAATAGTTTCAAATACTTATGAAGCAGAAAAGGTTGGTAGATTTGAAGTTACTTATAGAGTTTCAGATAGTGATAATAATGTAGTTGAAAAGATTTCATATATAACAGTGTATGAAGAGCTAACTACAACTAAATCAAAGTATGGGGCATTTAATAATTTAGAAGCATATAATGAAGAATTCAAAATACCAGTAGCTTCAATTTCTAATAATGGTGGAAACTATGGAAGCAGTGTTATTGGATATGCAATAGATAATAATAGAAATACTCATTGGGAAACTGGAAATCCAAATAGTCTATCATTCCAAAATGAAGTTGTGTTTGATTTAGGTGAAGTTAATGAGATAGATAAAATTGCTTATGCAGCTAGAAATGGTGGGAAAGGATTTGCAACCAAATTTGCAATTTATGTTTCTACCGAAGCAGAAGGCAATGACTTTAGATTAGCAGGTACTGGTTCATATAATGGTAGTGTAAATGATGTTATTGAAATTGATATAACTAAAACAGAAGCAAGAAGAGTTAAGTTTAAATTCATTGAAGCAAATCAAAACTGGGCAAGTATAGGTGAAATGTCATTCTATAAAACTGATGAATTATCAGATAAAATTAAGAATGAATTATTTACTGACGATAATAAAAATGAAGTAAGTGAACAATATAATACTTTAGAAAAGTTAAATGCATTAAGAGAAGAGGTTAGTGCTCACCCAGCAGAAGAACTTTTCCAAGATGATTTAAATAGGGCTGAAGAAATTATAAGAAATAAATTCCCAAGCTTAACTGTAGGTGAAACAGAATATGTTAAGTTAAGAAGTGAATATGATTTAATGTCATCTGTAAATGCCAGCGATCAAGAAGATGGAGATATAACAAATAAAGTAGTAATTAATTCAAATAATTTTACAACTAATAAAACTGGTGACTATAAAGTATCATATACAGTAACAGATAGTGATGGAAATATTGCTACTTCAGAAAAAACTATTGTAGTTTATAGTGATTCAGAGTATTTATCTGATATCGATTGGGATTCTGCAAGAACTGACTATGGACAAGTAAGAAAAGATTTAGCATCAGGTGGAGCTAAAATTAAGTTAAGTGTAAATGGTGAAGAAAAAGTATTTGATAAGGGTATTGGAACTCATGCAAATTCAGAAATAGTTTATAACTTAGAAGGTAAAAATTATGAATACTTTGAAACTTATGTTGGTATAGATAGAAATATTGCACAACAAAATAATTCAAGTGTAATATTTAAAGTTTATGCTGATGACGTAGAAGTTTATAATAGTGGAATAATGAAATGGGCAGATGATGCTAAGTTAGTAAGAATCCCATTAGAGGGAGTATCAGAGTTAAAGATTGTTGCAGATAATGCTGGAAATGGAAATGCATCAGATCATGCTAGCTTTGGTGATGCTAAATTCTTAATATTAAATGCGGCACCAACACTTTCTATACCAAAGTCAGTGTCTACAAAGGTAGGATATCCTATAGAGTTAAATGAAGAATATTCTGCAAGTGATGCTGAAGATGGAGATTTAACAAATAATATTGAAGTAGCAGGAGAAGTTAATTTTAATAAAGCTGGAAAGTATGAATTAACTTATAAAGTAACCGATAGTGATGGGAATACAACTACAAAAACAAGAACTATTGCAGTAGTTGATATGAATGATTACACTTACTTAACAGAATATGATTGGAATTCAACTAATAACAGTTATACTGCTCCAAAGAAAGATATATCAATAAGTGGAAGAACTTTAAGATTAACAGGTGAAAATGGACAAGAAGTATCTTATGAAAGAGGTATAGGATCACATTCAACATCTACTATAATTTATAATTTAAGTGATAAAGATTATGCATATTTCACTTCATATATTGGTGTAGATAGACAAATGTATGGAACTGTTGGGTCTGTAAGCTTTGAAGTTTGGGTTGATGGTGAAAAGAAATTTGATAGTGGATTAATGACATCAAGAGATTCACAAAAGTATGTTGAAGTAGATATTAATGGAGCTAAGGAGTTAAAACTTGTTGTAACTGATGGTGGAAATGGTAATGGTTCAGACCATGCAACATGGGGTGATACTAAATTACACTTTGCTAATAATAATGGTTTTGAAATAAATAGAGCTGAATTAGATTCATTAATTGAAACTATAAATAACTTAAATAAAGATATTTATACAGGAGAAAGTATTGATAATCTACAAGAAGTGTTAGAAGTTGTTAATGTAGAGTTAGCTAATGGATATACTCAAGAAGAAATTGATAACTTGTTCATTAAATTAAATGAAGCATATGAAAAGTTAGAAAAAGCTGTTGATTTATCAGAAGTAGTTAATATTTCAGATGAATATTTAAAAGAAGCTATTAAGTCAGAATTAAATATATCATCAAATGATATAACTATAGGGGATATGTATAACCTTACTGAATTAAATGCTATGGGTTATGGAATTTCAGATTTAGAAGGGTTACAATATGCTAAAAATTTAGAAACATTAAATTTAGATTATAATGAAATAAATGATTTATCTAAACTTAAGGGGTTAGAGAAATTATTTAATTTACAAGCTATGTACCAAAATATAGTGATAGGAAGTCTTTATAAAGAAGATAATAAAATAACTGTGAAATATGATGCTGTTAATAGAGAAGGAAAGACAGTAGAATTATCAGCTATAGTAGTTAGAAATAATATAACATTAGAAGATGTTTCTCTTCATATAGATGAGTGTGTAGATGAAAATGGAGTAGTATCATTTGATACAACTAACTTTAATAAAGCTTATTATACATTATATTTAGTATATGAAGATAAAGAAAATAATTATTTAGCTCAAGTGACATATATGTTTGACAATAGATAAATAAAAAATAGATACCTATAATTTATAGGTCTTTATAGTTAGAGTTTTATGTTTTAACTTTATACTATAAAGGTCATATAAGGATAATAGGTATCTTTTTTTATTAAATCAGGATATTTATTAGAAAAAATATATAGACTAAGAATGAATAAATGTTATAATAATATCGTAGAAAAATGATATAAAAATATTTATTTAAATTAATATATTTTTTAAATAATGAGGGAACGTTCCCGTAAGTATAGAGGAGGAAGAGTTATGAAAAAAGTAATTTCAATAGGTGAAGCTTTAATTGACTTTATACCACATGAAAAAGGACAATCTTTAAATAATGTAAGTAATTTTTTAAGAGTAGCAGGAGGAGCTCCGCTTAATGTAGCAGCTGCAGTTGCAAAGTTAGGTGGTAATGCACAAATGCTTACTAAGTTAGGTGTTGATAGCTTTGGAGATCACATCTTAGAACAAGTTGAACCTTTAGGAGTAGATATATCAAAGGTTTTAAGAACAAAAGAAGCAAATACTGCATTAGCATTTGTTTCATTAAGAGAAGATGGAGAAAGAGATTTTTCATTCTACAGAAACCCAAGTGCAGATATGTTATTAAATGCAGAAGAAATAGAAGAAGAAGTATTTGCACAAGGTGGAATATTACACTTCTGTTCAGTTAGTTTAATAGATGCACCAATAAAAGAAGCCCATAGAAAAGCTATAGAATTTGCTAAAAGGAATAATTGCTTAATAAGTTTTGACCCAAATGTTAGATTACCATTATGGGAAACACCAGAAGCTTGCAGAGAGGCAATTTTAGAATTCTTGCCATTTGCTAATATAGTTAAAATAAGTGATGAAGAATTAGAATTCATAACTGGAATTGCAGATGAAACTGAAGCATTAAACTTCTTATTACAAGGAGATGTTGAAGTTATAATCTACACAAAAGGAACTAATGGTGCAGAATTTATAACTAAGGAAAGAAAAGTATTTTCTCCATCATTTAAAGTGGAGGCTCAAGATACAACAGGAGCAGGAGATTCATTTATAGGATCATTCTTATATCAAGTTGCTGAAGGCGATAATACTTTAGAAAGTTTAGTTAATTTACCAGAAGAAAAGGTAAAAGAAATATTAACTTTCTCAAATGCAACAGCTGCATTAACAGTTTGTAAAAGAGGAGCTATAGGTGCTTTACCGACTAAAGAAGAAGTTTTAACATTAGCACAAGGGAGATAGTTATGTTAAGAGTTGATTTTGATAAGCAAATAAATGAATGTATGAACAAGAATTTAGATGCTGTAAATAGTGACAAATGGAGAAATAAATATCATATAATGGCTCCAATAGGATGGATAAACGATCCTAATGGATTATGTGAATTTAATGGAGAATATCATTGCTACTATCAATACTCACCATTAACGCCAATGGGAGGATTAAAGTTTTGGGGGCACGCAGTTTCTAAAGATTTAGCTAACTGGGAAGATAAAGGAGTTGCTCTTTATCCAGATATAAATGAAGATAAGGATGGGGTATATTCAGGGTCAGCTTTTGTAAAAGATGATACAATTTATTTCTTCTATACAGGGAATGTAAAGCATGCAGGAGAGCATGATTATATATTAACAGGAAGAGAACAAAATGTTATTTTAGTAACTAGTAAAGATGGTATAAACTTCTCAGAAAAGAAAGTGCTTTTAAGAAATACAGATTTCCCAGATGATATGTCGCTACATGTTAGAGATCCTAAGGTTTGGGAAGAAGATGGAGTTTATTATATGGTTCTAGGAGCTAGAACTACTGATAATAAAGGTTGTATTTTATTATATAAATCAAATGATCTTTATAATTGGGAATTCCACTCTGTACCAGCAGGTAAGTTAGATGATATGGGATATATGTGGGAATGTCCAGATACATTTAAGTTAAGTGATAAAGATGTATTAATGTTTTCACCACAAGGTATGGAAGCAGAAGGATATAAATATAATAATGTATATCAATGTGGATATGCTGTAGGGAATTTTTTGAATGATAAGAAAGAACTTAAACTTGGCGAGTTTGTTGAAATAGATAGAGGATTTGATTTCTATGCTCCGCAAACTTTTGAAGATTCTAAGGGAAGAAGAATAGTTATAGGATGGATGGGAGTGCCAGATGCTGTAGAACATAAGAATCCAACTATAAATAACTTCTGGCAACATCAATTAACAATTCCAAGAGAGTTAGTTTTAAAGAATAATAAGGTATATCAAATTCCTGTTGTTGAATTAGAGGCTTTAAGAAAAGGTGATTCAATAAAAAAAGAGGTTTCTTTAAATGAAGCTAATACTTTAGAAATATTTGAAAGCAATACTTTTGAATTAAATATTGATTTTATAAACACTACAGAGTTTGAAATAGCTTTAAGAGAAGATTGTAAGCTTTCATTTAATAATAAGGTATTTAAATTAGAACTTGGAAGATCAGGCTATGGAAGAGATATGAGAGCAGTAGAAATTGAAGCTGTTACTTCAATGAGAATATTCTCTGATAATTCTTCTTTAGAAATTTTCTTGAATAATGGAGAAGAAGTATTTAGTACTAGAATCTATAATGATTTAGTTGATTCTACTTTAACATTAAAGGGGAATGGTACTGCAAGAATTGAAAAATGGAACTTCTAAAAATATATTTAGAAAAGAGATATTTTTAGAAGATATTCATAGATTAAATTAGAAAATGAATTATTTATAAAATTTATTCAGTAATTTGTACTAACTATAATGGATAGAACCTTTTAGCACTACTTAGTTCACTATATATTAAAAATAAACTTCTAAAATTTATTGAGCTTTTACTACCACTATTTGTTTATTTTTTATTTTAGAACATTTACAATAAATTTGAATAGTATATATTATCTAAGAATAAGAGATGGTAAGGCTTACGAACGCATAGGTCTTATCATTTTTTATTTTGAAAGAAAATATAAATAGTATTAAAATAGCTAATTGACATATATAATATAAAATGTAATTAATTATAATAAGAAGGTGAACTGCAAATGGGCAAAAGTGATGAAACTCATCGATGTGATGTGCAGAAAATTGCAGAGGAAAAATATATAACTCAAAAAGCAGCTAGCAAAAGAGCTGTTATTATTTTTATTACTGCTTTTTTAATAGTAGGAATAGTAATAATAGGTATAGTATATTATTTACTTAGTGTGAAATTTATAAGTAGTAATATGGGGAGAACTTTAGGAAGTGTTGAAATAAAAATTGAAGATAAGCCACAAGTAGAAACTGATGGTAATAATGTTTTTGTTAATAATATAAAATTGTATCAGTATGAAGAAGAGAAGGAACTAGATTTATATCCATTTGTTGATGAAGAAGGAAGGTATGGTTATATTGACAGTAGTGGAGAAGTTATAATTGAACCACAATATGGATATGCAAACTTTTTTTCTGAGGGGATGGCCTTTGTAGTTATAGATGAAAAAGGTGCGTACATAAACGAAAAAGGTGAAGTGATTACTAGTGGTGATTATTTTTATGGAGATAGTTTTTGTAATGGATTAGCAGTTGTATACTATTATGATATTAAAGGTAATGAAGAGGATGATGAAATTAGTGCTGTTATTAATAAGGATGGAAAAGAAGTTTTAAGGGATAAATATGATTATGTTACTACAGAATATAATGGGTTTATTGTAGCTGAAAAAGATAATAAAGAAACTTTATATGATGTAAATGGTAATGAAATTTCTTTAAGTAATAAGTGCTCTATATATAGAGGATATATCGATGGATATGCTGTTATACAAGATAATGAAAGTTATGACTATTATATTTTAAACGAGGATTTAAAAATTATTAATTTTAACGAGTATAATATTACTGATATATCTAATAGTTTTTATGAATTATATAATGAAGATAAAGGAGAATATGTATATTTAAATAATAAACTAGAACCAATATATTTAAAGGATGATTATAGCTATTTAACTTGTTTTGATAATGAGAATGAAATTGCATGTGTATATTATTATGGAAGCAATGAAAGAGTATATACCTATATAGATTATTGTGGAAATAAGTTATTTGATTCTAAATATGAAATTGATAGTTCTTTTGTAGATGGAATTGCTAGTGCTTATTTAGTTAATGAGGATAATTATAGTTATGGGATAGTTGATTCAAAAGGAAATTTAATAGAAGAGGGATTTTATTATGTAGAGGTTGCAAATAAAAATAGATTAATAGTATATGATGAAAATTATACTAATGTTGGAGTAAGAGATTTAGAAGGAAATTGGATTATTGATGATGAATATGATTCAATTACAGCTTTTAATAATGTATTTATTTGCAAAACTATAGATGGTGATAATGAAAGTTATGATGTATATACTATTAATGGGAAAAAGATAAATGATAAATCTTTTGGAGCTTCTTTTTTTAGTTATTCTAAAATGATATATATTTATGATATTAATAGAGATGATTATGAAAATGACTATTATATAAACTCTGAAAATTATGATGTAATACAGTTTGAAACTAAAGATGATTAGAATTTTAAGCAATGTCTTAATGATGTTGCTTTTTTTATTTTACTAGTATGTATATGAGTATATAAAAGAGCTAGTTTTGTGCACTTATGAACAGTTAAATGGGAAAAATATGAATAAAAGTGTGAATAGTTTTTTATTTCATGTGTATAACTTTTTAAATTTTATTGTAAAAATAAAGTAGAGCCTAGCATCCGGCGAAGGACAAACTAGACTCTACGGTAATTAGCACTTTACGTACCAACTGCTAATTTAGAATAACACCTTTCGACAAAGAATGCAAGAGTTTTTATTTATAACTTAAAATTATATTGAGT
>OLQY01001734.1_pt1 | contig 16944 bp, 18 predicted proteins | sample 1672851 | NCBI WGS metagenome assembly OLQY01 (sample SAMEA3136730, study PRJEB25190) | human gut metagenome | reverse complement strand
CACATGCGGTTTGATAAGGGGAGGTAGTTTAATGACTATCTCCTACTTTCTTTTGACGATAATTGTGTTCAGGAAAAAACGAGACACAATATGACTTGAATCTGTTTAGTCATATTATTAACTATAAATGAGAGTTAATAATTCAGAGAATGATAAGCATATAATGTGAAGCTTTGAATTTTTTATAGCTTTAGATTTATTAAGAAAATATTGATTGTAATGATTATGGCTGTTTATTATAATAGGGACAAGAAGAAGGATGTGATGATAAAAAAGTAAACTGATGGTGGTATTTTGGCTACATTTATGGGAGGTAAATATGGATAACAGAATGAAATATACCATAGAAATTGCATTACTCATCATTGTTGTGGTATCTGTAATATTTTTTGAATCAATTTATTCTTTCGTGTCGGGAATATCGTTAATTATCATTATCCTTCTAGAAAGAAAAAACATGAGCAAAACGATATTTAATTTTGCTTTAGTTCTTTGGATAGTTGCAACAACTATAATTTTTCTAAGACATTTTATATTATAAAAGAGATTATTCAACCCAGAAGCAATATCTTTAGTGATTCCTTCTGGTTTTATTTATAGGAAAAGCACATAAGTTAAGAAAAGTAAAAAAAAGTTTGTTTAAACTAACTAGAGGATTAAACAAACTCTCTTGGAAGTCTGTGTATATTTAAAAATATAAATGTTTTGGTACGATTCTTTATTTTTTATATAAGGTGTCTTCGTGACATTTAGGACATTGAAAACACGGAGGTGTAGTATCTCCTATATCAAGCAGATAGTCTGGTTGTTCTCCATAAACAAATTCAGGCATATCTTCTTCATATCCACAATTTGTACACTTCATTCGTATATAACTGTCACGTGCTATATCGGGGTCATTTAAAAAATCAAAATCTTCTTCATGGTATGTATTCATTTTTTCTTCTCCTTTCTGGTACCCAATAATCAATATATTCCATATAATGTCCGCAGTCACATAATAGAGGATCTGTTCCGAAAATTTCAATGAGATTTTTTCTATATGTATGGCGGTCATTGTTCGTTTTCTTCCTATGGAAGATTTCTTTCATCTTTTTCTTAACATTTGACTTATGCATATGATTGCATGTCGCATACAATCCATAATAGCGAATCATCTTAAATTGAGATTCTAGGATATGAGTTACGAGTTTTTTCATGAAAGATATGACACTTTCCTTAACTTCTATACGTTCTTCAGTTTTATGATCTTCATAATAATAGTGAATGGTCTTTTTATCATAATCGTAAGCTAAGATTCTGCTGGAAGCCATGACGGAGCATCCTTTCCTTTTTTTGACTTGGGACTAGGGGAATACTGTATTTCAAAAAAGGAATAATTAAACAAATTAACATAAAGATTTATCAGATTATTAGTAAATCCATGTTATGATATCTATATTAGTTTGAAAGAGGTGAACAATATGATATATATAACAGGAGATACTCATGGGAATTTTGAACATATTGAGTCTTTCTGCAAACGAATGGATACTTCTACTGATGATATATTGATTATTTTGGGAGATGCAGGTATTAATTTTTATGGAGAAGAATATGATCGTAGGAAAAAAATATATTTAAATTCTTTGCCTATTACTCTTTTCTGTATTCATGGTAATCATGAACAAAGACCGTATACCATTAGTTCATATAAAGAAAAAGAGTGGCATGAAGGAATTGTTTATTATGAAGAAGAGTTCTCATCTATATTATTTGCTAAAGATGGCGAGATTTTTGATTTAGATGGAAAAAAGACAATTGTCTTAGGTGGAGCTTACAGTATTGATAAGTATTTTCGACTTCTTCGAGGATATCCATGGTGGAGTGATGAACAGCCCTCTATGGAAATCAAACAATATGCGGAACAACGGCTAGAAGAACAAAACTGGAAAATTGACATAGTTCTTAGCCATACTGGACCATTAAAATTTGAACCTAGAGAAATGTTTCTGGAAGGAATAGATCAAAGTAGGGTTGATAAATCGACGGAGATCTGGCTAGATTATATAGAAAATAAACTTTCTTATAAAAAATGGTATTTTGGTCATTATCATACCGAAAAGAAAATTGATAAAGTGGAGATTAAATTTAATGATATAAGCTTATTTGAAATATAAATATGACTACTGATACAATATTTTATAAGTTATTTATGTTAAAATATAATAGTATTACATTTATTTTACATGAAAAAGGATGATGAGTATGGAATTACGAGTATTGAAGTATTTTCTAATTGTCGCAAGAGAAGAAAATATAACCAAAGCAGCAAATCTATTACATTTAACACAGCCAACTTTATCTAGACAATTAATGCAGTTAGAAGATGAGCTGGGTGTAAAACTTTTTCATAGAACAAAACACAATATAGTCTTAACAGAAGATGGACTGCTTCTAAAAAGAAGAGCACAGGAAATTGTGACATTAGCAGATAAAACAAAAGAAGAATTCCTTCATAAAGAGGAAGAATTAACAGGGGAAATAGCAATTGGCTGCGGGGAAACACGTAATATGTCTTTTCTATCAGAGAAAATTCGTTTATTCAAGGAACAATACCCGTTAGTAACTTTTCAGATTTATAGTGCGATAGCAGATGATGTAAAAGAAAGAATGGAACAGGGATTAATTGATATAGGTTTATTGACAGAACCTGTAGATATATCAAAATATGATTTTATCCGATTAAAAGAAAAAGAAAGATGGGGAATAATAGTCTCAAGGGATGATCCACTAGCTGAAAAAGAAGCTATAACATTTAAGGATTTACTGGAGGTTCCTCTGCTGATACCAGTCAGACAAAGCGTTCAACATGAATTTTCTGCATGGTTTCAGGAAGACTTTGAAAATCTTAATATTGTCGCAAACTATAATTTAATATTAAATGCGGCGAATATGGTTCGCCATCATGTAGGAGCTGCCTTATGCTTTGATTTAGATTTTCAATATGATGATTTAAAATTTATTCCCTTATTTCCTGAATTAAATACTGGTGCAGTTCTAGTATGGAAGAAGAATCAGATGTTTTCTAAAGTCACATCTAAATTCATTCAATTTATAAGGAATGCAAATTAGGCATGATAAAGCATTTAATATAAGTATTAGACACATTATAAAAATAAATTTAACATAGTAGGTGTAAAGAATACATCTGCTATTTTTATATTATGCGGAAAGATAAGGAGTGTAGTTATGACGATTGATGAAGCAAGTGAACGATATCAGATTCCTATTGAGATATTAAAAGAGTATGAACACTGGGGACTATGCAATGCGGTAAAGAAGGTAATGGGAGCTTGGCAATATGATGATGAAGATTTAGAAAATCTCAGCCTGATTATGACATTACGGGATATTGGCTTTGATTCAAAAGAAATAGAAACCTATATGCGACTTTATTTAGATAAGGATGATACTGATAGAGAACGTTTGAAGATGCTTGATAAGAAAAGAAATCAAGCATTAGATGAAATCCATTTTCGTGAAAAACAATTAACTAATCTAGATTATTTACGATATAAAATATCTAACAAGAAAAACAACGGAGGAAAAGAATAATGAAATATACAAAATTAGGTAATTCAGATTTATTAGTATCTCGTATTTGTATGGGATGCATGGGATTTGGTGATGCAAGGAATGGTCAGCATACATGGACGATAGATGAAGAACATTCCCGAGAAATTATTCATCGTGGTTTAGAGTTAGGAATAAATTTCTTTGATACTGCAATCGCATATCAAAGCGGTACTAGTGAACAGTATTTAGGAAGAGCTCTAAAAGATTTTACACAGAGAGATAAAGTAGTTGTCGCCACAAAATTTCTGCCACGTACACAGGAAGAGATAGAGGCTGGTATTACTGGACAGCAGCATATAGAACGTATGTTGAATAAGAGTTTAGAAAATCTTGGTATGGATTATGTAGATTTATATATTTATCATATGTGGGATTATCAGACTCCGCTTTATGACATCATGGAAGGTCTTCATAAAGTAGTAGAGGCAGGGAAAGCTCGTTATATTGGGATATCTAATTGCTTCGCATGGCAGCTGGCAAAAGCTAATGCATTAGCGGAAAAAGAAGGCTTTCATAAATTTGTTTCTATACAAGGACACTATAATCTGATTTTTAGAGAAGAAAGAGAAATGGCAAAATTATGTAAAGAAGATAACATAGCAATGACACCATATAGTGCATTAGCAGGAGGACGTTTATCTAAACATCCAGGGGAAACTTCAAAAAGGTTACAGGAAGATAGCTATGCTCGATTAAAATATGATGGAATGGCTCAACAAGATGAAATCATAATCAAAAGAGTTGCGGAATTAGCTGAAAAACATCAGGTAACGATGAGTGAAATTTCTTTAGCCTGGCTTCTTATGAAAGTGACTAGCCCAGTAGTTGGCACAACAAAATTACAACAAGTAGAAGGTATCACAAAAGCAGTTGATTTAGTTTTAACACCACAGGAATGTGCATATCTGGAAGAATGTTATGTACCACATCCTTTAGTTGGTGTCATGGCTCAAAATACAGCTGGTACATCAAAAGAGGAACATGTCTGGTCAACTGGAAATCAGAAAATATAAAGGTTTATTGGAAAGGAGATCATATGAATAAAACAATTAAGATAAAAATGCTTGTGGATATCGTTATGAGTATAGCTTTATTAGGATGCATGTCATATTTATTGATAGGTGAAGAACTTCATGAATGGATTGGGACATTTCTTATTATCTTATTTATCATTCATCATATATTGAATCGCAACTGGTATCCTCAGATTTTTAGAAAACCATATACACCTATAAAAGTTTTACAACTATTGCTTAATATTTGTTTGTGTTTATCAATGCTAGGCTTAATTATCAGTAGTGTTATTTTATCAAGATATGTATTCTCTTTTTTACCAATTCAAGGTTCTGTTTCATTTGCTAGAGTACTTCATATGGTTTCTGCTTATTGGGGATTTATCCTCATGGCTGCGCATATTGGGCTTCATTGGGGAATAATTCTTGGCTTTAGTCGTAAAGAAATGAAGATGAAAACATCAAAATCTGTTAGAGGGGTATTACGTATAGCAGCATTCTTAATCGCAATATATGGTGGATATTGTTTTATGAAGTATGATTTATTATCTTATATGTTAATTGAGAACCAATTTGTATTTTTTGATGTAAATCAGCCATTACTTCTCTTTTTAATCGACTATATAGCGATTATGGGATTATTTATATGGATATTCTATTATATTTATCAATTATCAATAAAAACAAAACAGAGGAAAAGGAGGGGATGAGATGAAACGTTATCTATGCCTTATCCTAACCATGTGTTTCCTATTGACAGCATGTGGAAATGATTCATCTATTACTGAAGAAAATAGTTCTACACAATCAAAAGAAACAACAACCAGCGAACAGACACAATCAGATGGAAATATTCTAATTGCCTATTTTACCTAGGCAGATAATACAGTCGTAGAGGATGAAGAAGCTGCTTTGGAATCAGCATTATCACATTATGAAGCGATGGGAGATGCGGATGAATATGGGGATGATGTCGTTGCCTCTGCTAGTATTCTGCCGCCAGGAAATACCGCAAGAATTGCTTCTTGGATTCAGGATGAAATTGGAGGAGATTTATTTTCAATTCAGGTAGAAGAGCCATATCCAAGTGATTATGATAATTGCATGGATCGTGCAGCAGATGAAAAAGCAGAAGATACTCGTCCTGTACTTAAGGAGAATGTGCAATCTATGGACCAATATGACACTGTATTTATCGGTTATCCAAATTGGTGGTATACATGTCCGATGGCAATCCATAGTTTTATAGAAGAAAATAATCTATCAGGAAAGAGAATTGTGCTATTTTGTACACATGGAACTGGTGGATTAGCAAGTAGTGTCAATGATATTGAGGAAGCTTTACCTGATGATGCTGTGTTAGAAGAAAATGTATTAGGCGTATATCGACCTGATGTTCTTGATGCACAAGAAACAGTAAACAGCTGGCTTGATGAAATAGGATACTAGAAAAGGGTGAAAAATATGAAGAAATGGATAGCTTTCATAATGGTATGTGTATTGGTCTTAGGAGTTACTGCCTGTAGTCAGACACAGGAAGATTCTCAAGGTGAGGGCACAAGAGAAACAAAAACACAAAATAAAACAAATGTACAACAGAAAGAAACCTTAGACAATAAGGTGGATGAGGAAGTCATGAATAAAGAAATAATTATAAAGAGTGAAAATGGAGAATCAGTAATATTTGAATTAAACGATAGTACTGCTGCAGAATCGCTTTATGAACAGTTACCATTAAGTATAACAATTGAAGATTATAGCACGAATGAAAAAATATTTTATCCGCCAGAAGAGTTAGACATAACAGATACACCAGTTGCGGAAGTGGAAATAGGAACTCTTGCATACTATGCTCCATGGGAAGATGTTGTAATGTTTTATGATACTTACCAATCGAATAGTTCATTATATGAGCTTGGACATGTTGTTTCAGGCGGAGATTTGATTTCTTCATTATCTGGCACAATTACTATTCAAACAAATGAGTAAAATACAGGTGGTTAGTCTAATAGGATTGACCACCTTTCATTATATTTATTCTAATTTTATGTTTATTTCACGCATAAACTATACTATAATAGAATGCAATTATATTAAGGCGGTGTTATTGAATGAAGAAATCGATAAAAATAGGAGAAATAGAAATACGTAAATATCAAGAAACAGATAATAGTATTTTATTAGATCTTTTAAAAGAAAGTGTACGTCAAATAGATGAAAAGGATTACTCTAAGGAAGAAAAAGAAGCTTGGATAAATGGGGTGGACGAAGAACGTTTTTATTCTGCAATAAAAAATCATGACACATATGTTGCCTTATTTGATTCTAAAATTATTGGTTTTGCGGATATGGCAAGTGATGGATATCTTGATCACCTTTATGTAGAGCCTTCCTTTCAAAAATTAGGAATTGCGACTTGTTTATGTGATGTTTTAGAGTTTCAATATCAAGGCATAGAGTTATCTGTTCATGCGTCAATCTGTGCAAAGTCATTTTTTGAACAAAGAGGATATCAAGTTATAAAAAAACAGGAAGTAGAACGTTTAGGTGTTCTACTAACTAATTACGTGATGGAAAAACAACAGCTAAAGACAGAACGCTTAATATTGAGGGGATGGAAAGAATGCGATGCACCTACACTTTATAAATATGCAAAGAATCCAAATGTTGGGCCAATTACTGGCTGGCCTGTACATAAAAGCGTGGAGGATAGTCTAAATATCATAAAAAATGTGTTATCTGCACCTAATACGTATGCAGTAGTTTTAAAGGATACAATGGAAGCTATTGGTAGTATTGGTTTAATGATTGGAACACAAAGCAATCTAACATTATCACAAGAAGAAGGAGAAATAGGATATTGGATTGGAGAACCACATTGGGGGAATGGCTATATTCCAGAAGCTGTACAGAGAGTGATGCAATATGGATTTGAAGTGTTACACTTGAATAAAATATGGTGTGGTTATTATGATGGAAATATAAAATCGAAAAGAGTTCAGGAAAAATGTGGTTTCACTCATGTAAAAGATATGGAATATTATAATAAACTTCTTGATCAGACATTTTTATTACATGTACAATGTATAACTTATGAAGAATGGAAAAATTATTGACTTCTTGAGAGGATTTGTTAAAATAAAAAAGGTAAAGGAAGTGAGAAGATGAGCAAATAGATAATGTATACAAACATCTAAATCTGGAAACTACTGTTTTTTTGTGTATCATTATCTACTTATAACACTTTTTAGGAGGTGTTGCTCATACTTGTTTTAAAACATATAACAATTAAAAATCTAAAGGGTCATACATTACTTGAAGATTTTAATTATTCCCTAGGAAATACGGATAAGGTTGGAATTATCGGTGAAGAAGGGAATGGAAAATCTACTTTACTAAAATCAATATATGATAAAAAATTAATAGAAGATTATGCAGTTATAAGTGGAACAATAGATACAGATTTTAAAAGAATCGGATATTTTGAACAGCAGCTTTCCAGTGATTGGGATCATGCTGTTCTTTTTGAATTCTTACTAAAAGAACATGTAGAAGATGAAATTCTTCCAGAACAGTATAATAATCTTGAAGGTATAGAAAATTTATGTATTGAATTAGGTATCAAAAATGATCAATTATATAGTGATCAAACCATAGGAATGTTAAGTGGAGGAGAAAAAGTAAAGCTTCAGCTTTTAAAAATTCGAATGAGAAATCCGGATTTATTATTGTTGGATGAGCCTACCAATGATTTAGATATCCCTACGTTAGAATGCTTGGAAAAATTTATTCAGTATAGTAAAATACCTATTATCTTTATTTCTCATGATGAAACCTTATTACAACAATGTGCCAATACAATTATTCATTTGGAACAAAGAAATAAGAAGACAAAATGTGTTTATACTATTTTCAAAGGAACATATGAGGAGTATCAATCCACAAGAAGTCATTCCTTACAAAAAGAACGTCAGGAAGCAGCGTTTGAAAAGAGAGATTATCAGAAGAAAAAAGAAAAGTTAATGCGTTCAATGAGTGCAGTTCATGATGCACAAAATGATACTGTGCGTAGTCCTTTTTATGCCGCGGCGCTAAAGACTAAAATGAAAAATCTAAAAGCTCAAGAGAAAAGGCTAGAAGAAACGGATTTACATCATGTAGATACTGTAGAAGAAAGTATAGATGTATTCTTTGATCAAATTGACAGTGTTAATCGATGTATCATTGATGAAGAGTTTAATAAGATAACAATAGGTGATAGAACACTGCTTCAATATTTTCATCTAGTATTATATGGTAAGGATAAAAAAGCAATAGTAGGTAAAAATGCCTGTGGAAAAAGTGTATTGATGAAACAGTTATATGAAATATTAAAAAATCATCCAAACATCAAATTAGGTTATATGCCACAGGTTTATGAAGATGTATTTTCTATTGAGGATACTCCTGTTACATTTTTATTAGAAGAAGGAGATCAGGAAGATGTGACTAGAGCTAGAAAATTATTAGGAAGAATGAAATTTACTAGAGAAGAGATGAAACAAAGTGTTACAGAACTAAGTGAAGGGCAAAAAGCTAAACTTTATCTGATACGTTTTATCAAACAAAAATGTAATGTATTATTGTTAGATGAACCAACAAGAAATCTATCCCCTTTAACAAGTTCAGCAATTCGAAATCTCTTAAAAGACTATTCTGGCTGTATACTTGCGATATCACATGACCGTAAGTTTATTAAAGATGTATTTTCCAGTGTTTACCTATTTGAAAATAAAGAAATAACAGAATTATCAGTAGAAGATGCCATTAATTCATTTTCCAAATAAGAGCATGATTCTTGAGAAATATCAAAACAATTTATATAATATGGTTCAAATTAAAGGAGTATGTTTATGAATAGTGGTCAAGAAAAATTTATGAAGTTTATATTGCAAAGTGTAAAGGAAGAAAAAGTTGAACAGGCAAAGGTATTGTTGGAGGAAAGCTTTGCGAAACAAAATGATGGAACGTTTGATTTGATATATTTAGATAGTTTTATAGCTGATATGCTAGAATTAGTAAAAGAAGATCAAAAACAACAGGTTTTAGGCATCATGCAGAATTTTAAACAACAAATGATAAAAGAATAGGCAGTTATCATTAGAGATAATTGCTTTTCTTTCAAGAATATAGTTGCATATGCAACTATATTTTGTTATACTTATTAAGCTATTTTATAATAGGAGATGATGTAATGCTACAGATTAATAAATATGCATCTATGATATATCGAAGTTCTCAAGTATATTTTGATGAAATGTTTGCCCCTTATCAAATAGGAAGCGGACAGCATTTTTTTATGACTCATATTGATGCACGGCCAGGTATCAGTCCTAATGAATTAGCAGAGAAGGGCAATTTTGATAAAGGAACATGTGCAAGAGCAGTGAAAAAATTAGAGGACTTGGGATATGTAAAACGTATACAGCGTATTGATGATCGAAGAAGCGTGAAACTTTACTTAACTCCATTAGGAGAATCTATTATTCCTTTTATAAAAAAAGTACAACAAGATTGGATTAATATCTTAGGGCAGAATATTCAGGATGAAGAAATGGAGTTCGTAAACGATATTCTTGGTAAGATGGCAGTGAATGCGACAGTATATGTAAATGAATGAGGGAGGAGTTTTATAAATGGAAAATACAATGAAGAAGCCAAAAACAAAAAATCCTTTAGGATATCAGCCTATAGGAAGATTGTTGATGAAATTTGCGATTCCTTCTGTTGTATCTATGCTGGTAAACGCAGTTTATAATATTGTTGATCAGATATTTATTGGGCAGGGAGTTGGTTACTTAGGAAATGCAGCAACTACGGTTTCATTTCCTATTGTGACAATCATATTAGCTGTAGGAACAATGCTGGGTGCTGGGGGAAGTGCTTATGCTGCAATTAAATTAGGGGAAAAGAATGAAGCAGAGGCAGAGAAAACATTAGGAAATATATTTGTACTTCTAACTATTATTGGTTTAGCTTTAACTATTCTGGGATTGGTTTTCTTAGATACAATTCTTAAAATTTTTGGTGCTACACCTAATAATATGATGTATGCAAGAGATTATGCGAGTATTATTTTGATAGGAACAGTATTTAATTTATTAGGAATTGGATTAAGCAATATGGCACGTTGTGATGGAAGTCCCAATGTTGCGATGTACAGTATGATTACAGGAGCACTTTTAAACTGTATACTGGATCCTACATATATATTTATATTTGGTTGGGGAGTAAAAGGTGCTGCAATTGCGACTATTACTTCACAAATTATTTCCACAATAATTCTAGTATATTATTTTACTAAGAAAGGAAATATGCGTTTGCGTTTTGTAAATATGAAATTAAAACCTAGCATATGTAAAATGGCGTTTTCTTTAGGAATTTCCAGTTGTATTACGCAGCTATCTTCTACTGTTTTACAAATCGTATTAAATAATTCACTCGTTTATTATGGAAATCTAACAAGTGTTACAGGAGATGTAGCATTATCGGCTATGGGAATTGTAATGAAAATTTCTCAGATTATTGTATCTATCTGTGTCGGTGTAGGAATTGGAGCACAGCCAATTTTAGGTTTTAATAAAGGTGCTAATCAACCTAAGCGAATAAAGAAAACATATAAACTTGCAAGTACGATTGCGACATCTGTCACAACAATAGGCTGGGCAATGTTTATGCTGATTCCACATATCATATTGATGCTATTTGGTACTGCTGATGAAAACTTTACAGATTTTGCGATTAAAGCGATGCGTATTTATGATTTAGGTGTTTTCTGTGCTGGTTTCCAGATAACTTCTACTTCTTATTTTCAGGCGACTGGTCAGCCTATGAAAGCTAGCATTTTATCTTCTTTAAGACAGTTGATCCTTTTAATACCACTAATCGTTATTTTACCAACTCAGTTTGGATTAGATGGAATTTTAATGGCAGGTCCAATTGCGGATATCACTAGTGCTATTATAGTATTCTTCTTTATTCATCATGAAATGAAGAAACTAGATAAACAAATAGCAGAAAAAACGGAAGAAGAATTAGGTATCTATAGTAATACATAATTAAAGATAATATAAACACTAAAAAGCTTAATGATTCTTATATGAACCACCAAGCTTTTTTTATTATATTTTTTCAAACATATCCTTAGGGACAGTACAGATAGGACACTTATAATCATCACTTTCTTTCGTGATATCTCCTTCATAGATATACCCACAGATCGTGCAGCGATAACGAATATCAGAAGAAGTTTCTTCTTTCTCTTCAACAGGTTTGGAATCCTGAACTAATTCAAACATATCCTTAGGAACGGTACAAATAGGACACTTATAATCGTCACTTTCTTTCGTAATATCTCCTTCATAGATATACCCACAGATTGTGCAGCGATAACGAACATCGGAAGAAGATTCTTGTTTCTTAGAAGACTCCTCTTGATACATAGTTTCATATTTTGCTGGGTCTTCATTCAAATCATCTCTTACATGATAATTTGTGTGTAGTAAGGATTCAGCTAATTCACTAAGTGGTTTTCCATAGAATTCTTCATATACCTGTTTAATATTTGGATTATCGTGAGAATTTCGAAGTGATATAGAGCTGTCTTTATCATATAGAGATTGAATTCTTTCTTTACGAACTTTATCCATGTCTTCTCCGATATGCTTGCTTTGACCGCCGCCTCCGATGCAGCCGCCTGGGCATGTCATGACTTCTACAAAATCAAAATATTCATTTGTTTCTTTAATATGGTGTAAGAATTTACGAACATTATCTGTACCATGTACAACAGCGACTTTGATTGGCAAATCGTTGATTGTTAATTCGGCTTTACGAACACCTTCCATACCACGTACAGCTTCAAAGTTTAGTAAATTATCTCCAGGCTGTTCATTTGTTAGAAAATAATATGCACTTCGTATTGCGGCTTCCATAACGCCTCCAGTATTTCCAAAGATAATACCAGCACCGCTTCCTCTTGGCATTAATGAATCGTAATTGCTTTTCTCAACATTATCTAAATCATAGTTTTTAGCACGTAGCCAATTCGCAAGTTCTCTAGTGGTTACTACACGATCACAGTCCTGGAAAGACTCACGTTCATAATACTTTGAAGCGTCATTGAATTCACTTCTTGTAATTTCAAATTTTTTCGCAGTACAAGGAGTAATTGCCACAATATATAAATCTTCTGGATCAATATTTTCTTTTTTCGCAAACCAAGTACGAATTGTTGGCGCAAACATTGAAATTGGTGATTTACTTGTAGATATATTAGGCAATAATTCAGGATAATATGTTTCTGCGAATTTTACCCAAGCAGGGCAGCAACTAGTAAATTGAGGCAGAGGTTTATTATTTTGGATTCGATCAATTAATTCACTTGCTTCTTCCATGATGGTTAAATCAGCTGCAAATGTAGTATCAAATACATAATCAAAACCTAAAGCTCTTAAGCTGCCAACCATTTGTTCTTCTACGTAGCTTCCAGCATTCATTCCAAATTCTTCACCTAAAGATACACGAACACTTGGTGAAGTGATCGCAATAACTTTTTTATTACCGTTTTGGATCATAGCTTCTACATTCATCCAATCCTGGATTTCAGTGATAGCATTCGTTGGGCAGACATTAGCACATTGCCCACAGTGAATACAGATTGCAGTATCATTTGTCTTTAATAAATCATAATGATGTCCTACTGAAATTTGTTTCTTACAGACATCTTTACATTGACCGCAACGAATACAAAGACTTTCTATTCTGCGGATAGCTGGGTTACCCTCCTCGATTGGAACCCGAATGTCTACAGATAAATGTTTACTCATAAAAAATCTCCTTCTAATTGTAAATAATTAACAATTCAATTGTACCCCTAACAATTAGTGAAGTCAACGACTTTAAGGGAAAATATCACATATTAGTCATATATAATAAGCGTTTTGAAATAGTTCATTGAGATGAAAATTAAAGAAATAAAAATGTAGGAAGGAATAGATATAAAATACATTATTTGATAGGTAAAAGATTTTATGTAATTGTTTAAAAAATAATGCAAGGCTATATAAAAAAGGGTATAATGTAGGGGTGTGAAGATTTGAAAGGGTGATGCATATGTCTATGGAGGATGCGATTGGAGTTTTTGATTCTGGTTTAGGTGGTATTAGCGTATTAAAGGAATTAAAAAAACAGATGCCATATGAGAATTATATATATTTCGGTGATTCCAGCTATGCTCCCTATGGAGTAAAAAATAAAGAAGAAATAACAAGAAGATGTCATATGATTTGTGAATTCTTTATAAGTCGTGGTGTGAAAGCTATTGTAATCGCATGTAATACAGCGACTAGTGCCTGTGTTAAAGAGCTAAGAGCAGAATATCCTAATCTTCCCATTATTGGAATGGAACCAGCTCTGAAACCGGCAGTAAATGGAAAACATCATCAAAAAGTGTTGGTCATGGCGACTGAGTTTACATTGAAAGAAAAGAAGTTTGAACAGCTGATGGCTCAATTTGAAAAAGACAATACGATTTATCGACAGCCATGTCCTAAATTAGTAGAATTGGTAGAGGCTGGACAATTAGATGAGTATGAAATAGTAGAAAAAACATTAAAAGAATACATATTTCCTTATGATCTGCAAACACTAGATAGTATCGTACTAGGTTGTACACATTTTGTTTTCTATCGAGATCAGATTCGTAAACTTATAGAAGATAAAATAGCAATCATAGATGGGAATGAAGGAACAGCCCGTCATGTAATGGAAATATTGAAAGAGAGAAATGAATTAAATATAGATGGGGAAGGAATAGTTAGGATTTATAATTCAATGAAAGATGATACAATTTTACAACTTTCTGAAAAATTATTGGAAATTTAAAGAAAATATATTGCAGGATAGTTGAGTTTGATGTGAAAAGGAATTATAATTAAGAACAGTAATGGAGGTAATACTATGAGAGAAAATGCATGGAAAAAATATGATGAAGAAGGCTTAAAGAAAGTCTTTGATTATTGTGAAGGATATAAGAAATATATATCTGATTGTAAAACAGAACGTGAATGCGTAACGGAAGCAATTCGCATTGCGGAAAGTTATGGATATCGTAATTTAGATGATGTGATTAAAAATAATGAAACATTATCTTGCGGTGATAAAGTTTATGCAAATAATATGGGAAAAAGTTTAGCACTATTTTTAATTGGTGAAGAACCAATGAGTAATGGATTTAACATTCTAGGTGCTCATGTGGATTCACCAAGATTAGACTTGAAACAGAATCCTTTATATGAAGATAAAGAATTTGCTATGTTGGATACTCATTATTATGGTGGTATTAAAAAATATCAGTGGGTAACTCTTCCTTTAGCTTTACATGGTGTTGTGGTAAAGAAAGATGGAACAGTTATTAACATCAATATTGGAGAAGATGAAAATGATCCAGTTGTTGGTATTAGTGATTTATTGGTTCATTTATCAGCAGATCAGATGGGTAAGAAAGCTAGTAATGTGATTGAAGGGGAAGACTTAAATGTTACTGTTGGTAATATGCCTCTAAAAGATACTGAAAAAGATGCAGTTAAAGCAAACATCGTTAAATTATTAAAAGATAAATATGATATTGAAGAAGATGATTTTGTATCTGCAGAAATTGAAGTAGTTCCAGCAGGAAAAGCAAGAGATTATGGTCTAGATCGTAGTATGGTCATGGGATATGGTCATGATGATCGTATCTGTGCTTATACTTCTTTAATGGCTCAAATGGAAACAGAAAGCGTAAAACGTACTGCGATTACATTATTGGTAGATAAAGAAGAAGTTGGAAGCATTGGTGCTACAGGACAGCATTCACGTTTCTTTGAGAACACAGTTGCGGAAGTTATGGATCGTGCTAATGAATATAGTGAATTAAATGTACGTCGTGCATTGAAAAACTCAAAAATGTTAAGTAGTGATGTATCTGCAGCTGTAGACCCTAACTATGCATCTGTAAATGAAGAAAAAAATGCGGCATTTATGGGACATGGACTAGTATTTAATAAATATACTGGTTCTCGTGGAAAGAGTGGATGTAATGATGCTAATGCGGAATATATGGCACAGTTAAGAAATATTATGGATAGCGAAAATGTTACTTATCAGACATCTGAGCTTGGTAAAGTAGACCAGGGTGGTGGAGGAACCATCGCTTATATCTTAGCTCAGTATAATATGGATGTAATTGATAGCGGAATTGCATTACACAATATGCATGCTCCTTGGGAAATTGCTAGCAAAATTGATATTTGGGAAGCAACTAACGGTTATAAAGCTTTCTTAAAACACGCTAAATAATATTAATAAATGCGTATGTTTGGATTATTCCATATCATACGCTTTTTTTAGTTAGGTATTTAGATATATTGATTATATTCTTTAAAATAAATATAGATATTATCAGGATTTATGCTAGGGATTATATACTTGTATTTACTTGAAGATTCAATTTAAAATCTCATTAAGCACAAAAAAAGCTCGCTTATGCGAACTTTAATTTTTATATGGCTGGGGTACTTGGATTCGAACCAAGGAAATGCCAGATTCAGAGTCTGGTGCCTTACCGCTTGGCTATACCCTAATTAGTGGACATTTATAATTTTAAAACTTTATTGGAAAAAATACAAGGGGATGGAATGAAATTTATGAAAATTAGAACAAGATTTGCACCTAGTCCAACTGGTTATATGCACATAGGTAACTTACGAACAGCTTTGTATGGTTATTTGATTGCTAAAAAAGACGATGGTGATTTTATTTTGAGGATTGAAGATACAGATCAAGCCCGGGAAGTAGCTGGGGCAATAGATGTAATTTATCAAACATTATCAGATACTGGACTTGAATATGATGAAGGACCTGATAAAGATGGCGGATATGGACCATATATTCAATCACAAAGATTAGCTATTTATAAAGAATATGCTGATAAATTAGTAGAATTAGGTGGCGCACATTATTGTTTCTGTGATGAAGAAACAATTGAAGCAGCAAAAAAAGAAAATGCTGATCATGAAGAATTAGGATATATTGATCCATGTAAATCATTATCTTTAGAAGAAGCAAAACAAAGAATTGCTAATGGTGAAAAATATGTTGTCAGACAAACAATTCCAAGTAGTGGAATTACTTCTTTTGAAGATGAAGTCTATGGACATATTGAAGTTGAAAATGCTGGATTATCAGAAGGCGTATTGTTAAAGAGTGATGGTTATCCAACATATAATTTTGC